>PVMO01020115.1_pt1 | contig 121498 bp, 99 predicted proteins | sample 1853421 | NCBI WGS metagenome assembly PVMO01 (sample SAMN08533511, study PRJNA380276) | Human gut metagenome, whole genome shotgun sequencing project.
GAAATTATACGCTTCTCCGGTATGCACATAGTAATAGGCCCCATAAGCCGAATAATGTCCTGCCTGATTGGGTGACACCTGAAAGATCATGATAAATTCCAGACCCATAATCGCATAAAACCACCACACTGCGGCTCCGTTCCAGTTCGCCAGCCATCTTGCCGTGCTGCCTGATGCCTTCTTCTGCAGTCTTTGCTGCAGCCAGCCACACCAGTATATTTCGTTCAGGAACAACAGCAATAAATATGTGATCTTCACCGCATTCAGAGTTCTGGACAATCCGGCATGTCCGAGGGAATACAGGCTTGGGGTGTAACCGGTGGCATACAGGCAGAAGGACCACAGCAGTACGACTCCCGGATACCGGAAACGATACTCCGTCTCCTTAAGTGCCTGCCAGATCAGGGGTAACAGCATCACCATTACCATAAGAACAATAGATCCCGTAAACTCTGGAAGATGTTTTACTCCTTCCAGAAAAGATCTGCCGATGGACTCCAGGGGACTGTATCCCCAGCCGACATAGCTGCGGGCCCGCACGGAATTGCCCGGTGCCGCTACATTCAGCCCAAATCCTATAATGTATACCAGCGTAGCAGGCAACAGCCACAGTCCCTTTTTCCGGTGTTCCACTACCACACTTATAAACAGAATCGTCAACAGCGATAAGAGTCCCTGCAATGCCGTGACAAAATTGCTTCCGGCCGTGATCATGGAAAGCAGTACCGAGGCCGTAAATAGCAGTCCGGCAGCAGTTCTTCCTTCTGCTCTCTCCAGGCAGATTGCCACAGACAACATCAACAATCCAAAGCCGTGCATTCCCACGTAATGAACTCCGCCGTTATACCAGTAGAAGCCACTCTGTGCGGAATAAATAAACATAAAGACTGCCACTGTAATCACTGCCTGTGCTGCCAGGCCGGTCCACTTTTCCATGCCCAGTACTTTCCGCAGGATCACATGGGTAAATGTCATGGTACCCGCCAGCAATAGCAGCAGGATGAACACTGGACCGAGGAAATAATACTGTTCTCCCCAGATTGCCGGCATCAATGCCATAAAGAAAATAGAAGAATAGGTTCCCTGCCACGCATACCACTGCGTTCTGGAGCAATCCAGTGCACCGGAGATGGCAGCCCATTTTGACTGTTCCTGCTCCATGGCAGCTCTGGCAAATCTTCCGAAATTGTAATCATCATAATACGGAACCGCATAGACTGTCAGACGAAACAATGGAATCAGCGTCAACAGCAGCAGTCCGCAGCATCCCACGGCCAGCAGGATCTTTCCCGGCTTCCATAACCAAAATTTTCTAAATTTTTCACGAGCACCCTTCAATTACTTTCACCCTTTCTGTTTTCCCCACAACAGTTTTGTAATGCAGCTCCTCCCCACAAGGTTCTTCATCTATAAAAGTTTTGCTATGCTCTGTTTTTTATAATACGATTTCTCCGTTCTTCGAACTCTCGAAATCGTAACAATCATTCGTATTATAGCACGTCTGCGAAATGTACCTTCAATCGTTTGAAAATAACGGCTCCCAACCCGAACAGTACTACCGTTACGATCCAGAAATACATGGTGGAAAAGAAATCCTGGAAAAACCATTCCTTCTCATAAATAGCACTTCGATAACCGTTTACAATATACACCAGCGGATTCAGCTTCAGGATCATGATCCATTTGCCGGACAATGCATCCAGATTCCACAGAATGGGAGTGGCCCACATGCCGATCTGCAATCCGATACTGATGATCTGGGACAGATCCCGGAAAAAAACTACTACTGCACAGGTCGTGTAGCTTAGCGCCAGTACGAAAACAAACAGGCAGAAACTATAATAAATGATCTGTGTAGTATATATGGTAGGATAATATCCGTAGATAGCGGCCACGATCAACAACAGACACACAAAAAATACATGAATAAAGGTGGCTGCAATGATCTTGATGATAGGCAGGATACTGATCTTGAATACTACCTTTTTCACCAGATAATTATATTCCAGCAGTGCATTTGTCCCATTGTTCAATGCCTCACTGAAATAGAACCAGGGCACCAGTCCCGCCGTCAGGAACAATACGAAGGGTACTTCCACACCCTCCCGCAGGGGAGTACTCGTATTACCCATGATCTTATCAAAAACAATGTAATACATAGCCACCGTGACCACCGGCTGCGCCATGGCCCATACCGCACCCAGATAAGATCCCGCATATCTTTTTTTGAAATCATTTTTGGCCAGTTTCCAGATCAGATGACGGTTCTGGAACAGTTCCACCGGCAGTCCGGTGAATTTATCATACCAGTGAATAAAAGCAGCGCATGCCGCCGCGATCACTACGCAGGAAATGATCTTCTTGGCCAGTTCCTGTCCCGGATCTGCCGCAGGTCCCGGATTCTTATGGAATACAATGAGCACCGCCATGATCACTGCCGCTGTCACAAACAGGGTAATACCCGTTTTCTTACTTACCTTCATTCTCTTTTTCCTTCACGTACTGTTCCAGTGTGCCCCACTTGGTATCCTTCTCGGAAAGCGTCAGTTCCATACCTTCGGGAATCGGCCATTTTACACCGATATCCGGTGTATTGTAGGCAATACCGCCCTCATCATCGGGATGATAAAAATCCGTACATTTATAGCAGAATTCCGCATAATCCGACAGTACCAGAAAACCATGTGCAAAATTCTTCGGGATAAAGAACTGCTTCTTGTTCTCTTCAGACAAAAGCACTCCGTACCACTGGCCGAAAGTCCTGGAACCTTCCCGCAGATCCACTGCCACGTCATAGACTTCTCCGCGGATCACGCGCACCAGCTTGTCCTGAGGAAAATGTTTCTGGAAATGCAGTCCACGCAATACACCCTTCTTGGAAGCGGACTGATTGTCCTGTACGAACACCTCAGGAATTCCCGCAGCCTTGAAATCGTTATAATTGTAAGTCTCCATAAAATATCCTCTGGCATCTCCGAATACCGTAGGAGTAATGATCTTTAATCCTTCAATTTCACAGGTTTCTACTGTTATTTTACCCATTTATTTCGTCCTCACTCTTTATTTTTATTGACTATTCGTAGGTGATATTCATGTCCACACGACCTTCGATGCCGTCCACTTTTCCCTTGGAGGTATACTGCCAGGTCTTATAATATCCCTGATATAACGGAACACTGCGATACTCTGCCAGCCAGATATGATAGTTTTCCAGTCTTGCTGTCTGCAGATTATTGTTGTACCAGTTACGGCTGGCATAGACACCCGCCGTATATCCGGCATTTTCTATGGTCCTGCAGAACGCTTCACATACCAGTGTTCTGGTCTCCGCATCCAGACTGTCCGCACGGCCGTTACCGCCCGCACCTTCGGTATCGATAAATACCGGATAGTTCAGCCGGTAATCCCGGATCAGTTCGATCACCGCGGAAGCCTCTTCCACAGCTTCCTTCTCATCCACAGCCTGGGTGAAAAAGTATACGCCCACCGGAATTCCTGCGGCCTGTGCACCCTTCATGTTCGTCACGAACATGGGATCTTCCACCAGGCTTCCGGTTACCGAACCGCGGTATCCGGCACGGATAATGGCAAACTGCACTCCTGCATTTTTCACCTTATCCCAGTCGATCTCCTTGTTCCATTTGGAGACATCGATACCGACCTTTGCATTACCGGATGTGGTCTGCAGCTTCTGGATCTCTGTCTTGTCCGCATCTGCCAGAGCATCTGCCACGGCGCTGTCCTCGGCTTCTGCATCCACTTCATCCTCCGTCTTGATCAACAGGGAAATATCGTCAATGGCCAGATACTCCACTTTATCCTTGACGTGAACTCTTGTCTCACTGACCGGAACCTTATATCCCTCAATGGGAAGGAGCTCAATATAATAGTCTCCGGAATCCAGATCTCCAATGTAAATGATACCGTCCTGATCCAGATCCTTGTAATCACCCAATCCGTCCAGTCGTACGTAGAAGCTCTCCCCGGTCACCGGACTTCCTTCGTTGTCCACGATCTGGATCCGCAGATCCTTTTCTATGGAGGTGGCTACCAGAGACAGACGGTTGCTGTTATCCTTTGCAGCTTCCAGAATTGGATTTACTTCCTGATCAAAAAACGTATTATCTTTTAAAAATGCCTTCAGATCATTGCCGATCTGACCATCCGGTGAGACCGTCTCTTCTGCCTGAACGCCATTTTCCGCCGGAGATGCACTGTCACCCGCTCCGGCATTCTGAGTGCCGGATGCCGGCGGTCCGGAAGCTGCCGTAAACTGCTCCCTATTGACATACATGACCAGCAGTGCCACCAGCAGGATCACCGCCATGGAGGCCAGAATCGCCATTTTCCGCAGCTTAGAGTCCATTTGCTACCTCTACCAGATATTTTCCGTAGTTCGTCTTAAGCAGCGGCTCTGCAAGAGCAAGCAGCTGCTCTTTGTCAATGAATCCTCGCTTGAAAGCGATCTCTTCAATACAGGAAATGTACAGACCCTGTCTCTTCTGGAAAGCCGCCACAAAATCTGCCGCATCCAGAAGGGCATCATGATTGCCGGTATCCAGCCATGCAAAGCCTCTTCCCAGTGTCTCTACCTGTAAACTGCCTCTGTTCAGGTACTCGTTGTTGATGCTGGTGATCTCAATCTCTCCTCTTGCAGAGGGCTTTACATTCTTTGCGATCTCCACTACAGCATTGTCATAGAAATACAGTCCGGGAACCGCATAATTGCTCTTGGGATGCTCCGGCTTCTCCTCGATGGAAAGTGCCTTGCCGTTCTCATCAAATTCCACTACACCGTATTCTCTGGGATCACGCACATAATAGCCGAAAATAGTTGCGCCCTTTTCTCTGGCAGCTACTCTGCGCAATACTGCGGAAAAGCTCTGTCCGTAGAAAATATTATCTCCCAGTACCAGTGCCACTCTGTCATTACCGATGAAATCCGCACCGATGATAAAGGCATCTGCCAGCCCGCGGGGCTGATCCTGCACCGCATATTCCAGGCGCATGCCCAGCTGGCTGCCGTCTCCCAGCAATTCCTGAAATACCGGAAGGTCTCTGGGGGTGGAGATGATCAATACCTCTCTGATATCTGCCAGCATCAGTGTTGACAGGGGATAATAGATCATGGGTTTATCGTACACCGGCATGATCTGCTTGGAAATCGCTTTTGTCAGGGGATACAGTCTGGTTCCGGAACCTCCCGCCAGTATAATTCCTTTCATTTCGTCCTCCGATCCGCCCTTTTCGGGCTTCTTTTTACTTGTTTTTTAACACACCGAATGGGAACGACGTTCATCGTTCCCATTTAACAGGTATTCTTTACTTTTCTTCGTACATCTCATTGTAGTACTTCTGGTAATCACCGCTGGTCACATTATTCATCCAGTCTTCATGCTCGAAGTACCAGGCGATGGTCTTGCGGATGCCTTCCTTGAACATGGTCTCGGGATACCAGCCGATCTCTGCCTTGATCTTGTCTGGTGCAATGGCATATCTTCTGTCATGTCCCTTACGATCCTCCACGTAAGTGATCAGGTCGTTGTTAATATGCGCCTTGCGGGGATCGGAATCCGGAAGCATCTCCTGCAGAGTCTCAATGATAATGTGGATGATCTCGATATTCTGCTTCTCATTATGTCCGCCCACATTGTAGGTTTCGAACAGTCTTCCCTGTTCCTGTACCATATCGATAGCCTTAGCATGGTCTTCCACATACAGCCAGTCACGGACGTTCTTACCGTCACCGTAGACCGGAAGCTTTTTGCCATGCAATGCATTATTGATGATCAGAGGGATCAGCTTCTCAGGGAACTGGAAAGGGCCGTAATTGTTGGAGCAGTTGGTAATGTTGGCAGGGAAATGATAGGTATCCATATATGCCTTCACCAGCATGTCTGAGCTTGCCTTACTTGCGGAGTAAGGGCTGTGGGGATCATACGGAGTGGTCTCATAGAAGAATGCATTGTCATCATCTGGAAGAGATCCGTAGACCTCATCTGTAGATACATGCAGGAACTTCTTGCCTTCTTTGAAGCTGCCATCGGGAAGCTCCCAGGCTGCCTTGGCACAGTTCAGCATCACTGCAGTACCCAGGACATTGGTCTGTACGAAGATCTCCGGGTTGCGGATACTTCTGTCTACATGGCTTTCTGCCGCAAAATGTACCACACGGTCGATATCATTCTCTGCGAAAATTTTGCTGATGGCATCCTTGTCACAGATATTAGCCTTGACAAAGGTGTAGTTCTCACGCTTCTCCACGTCCTTGAGATTCTCAAGATTGCCTGCATAGGTCAGTGCATCCACGTTGATGATACGGATTTCATTATCGTATTTTTTAAACATGTAATGAATATAGTTGGAACCGATAAAACCGGCCCCTCCTGTTACCAGATAAGTTCTCATTTTTTCTCCGTTCTGCGCACAGCGCACATTTTTTGTTATAGATAGGGATATTTTACCATAAAACAAGCAGGATATCAACACGGCTCCTCCGCACTTCGTGCTCTCGGATCCGTGACACACATTCGCATTCCGGACTATCGGCATTCGCAGCTCTGGGTATTAACACGGCTCCTTCGCACTTCGTGCTCTCGGATCCGTGACACACATTCGCATTCCGGACTATTGGCATTCTTAGCGCCGGGTATTAACACGGCTCCTCCGCACTTCGTGCTCTCGGACCCGTGACACCCATTCGCATTCCGGGCTATCGCCATTCTTAGCGCCGGGTATTAACACGGCTCCTCCGCACTTCGTGCTCTCGGACCCGTGACACACATTCGCATTCCGGACTATCGGCATTCTTAGCGCCGGGTATTAACACGGCTCCTCCGCACTTCGTGCTCTCGGATCCGTAACACACATTCGCATTCCGGACTATCGGCATTCTTAGCGCCGGGTATTAACACGGCTCCTCCGCACTTCGTGCTCTCGGATCCGTAACACCCATTCGCATTCCGGACTATCGTCCTACATGCTCATGTGTGTTTCATCAGCTAATGGCCAGCCGGTTCCGCCTGCAAGCAGTCTCACCGGCTGGTCATTGCTGATGTTAATATCCCAGGTAGCTGAGGTTCAGATCCACATTGCCGCTGATGCCGCTGACTTTTCCTGTGGATTTGTATTGCCACAGATCATAGCGTCCGGTGTAGGTGGGTGCTGCTGCATACTGGGCCAGCCAGATCTTGTAACCACTCAGTGCACTTGCATCCATCTTCTGGCTGAGCCAGGTCTTGTTGGCATACACACCTGCGGTGTATCCTGCATTCTGAATGGTATTGCAGAATGCCTTACATACTGCCGTTCTGGTAGCGGAATCGATCTTATCACCTCTTCCGCCGCTTCCTTCCACATCCAGGAATACCGGATAGGAAATCTTGTAACCGCTGATACGGTCCAGTACCATGGAGGCTTCCTGTACTGCCTCGACCTCATCCACTGCCTGGGTAAAGAAGTATACACCCACTTTCAGTCCTGCTGCCGTAGCTCCCTTGATGTTGGTCTTGAAGGTAGGATCATCGATCAGTGCTCCCTGAGAGGAACCGCGATAACCCACACGGATGATCACGTAGCTGACACCGGAATTCTTCACGGCGTTCCAGTCAATTTTTCCATTCCACTTGGACACATCGATTCCCATGGTGCCGGAACCAACTACCAGAGATCCGTCACTGGCAAAATTGTATTTTGCGCCCTGAATGACCTGTTCTCCGGTAACCTTGTTGCCATCCGCTGTAAAGAAATAAAGCTTTCCGTCCAGTGTCTGCCATCCGGTGTATTTCACATCACCTTTGATAAAGAACTTAGAGGCAGTAAAGTAATCCGCATAGACTGCTTCACGATAGCTGTCACCATCCTGTACATACAGCTGTACACCGCTCTTGTCTTTCAGCTTGGTAGTTTTATCTTCTCTCGCATTGGAAGCCTTTACTGTTACTGTGCACTTGGCTTCCACCTTGTTGCTGCCTTCTGTATACGTTACCGTTACCGTAGCACTTCCCGCTTTCACGCCGGTGATAGTAATGGTCTTGCCGCTTACAGCCACAGTTGCTATACCGGTATCACTGGAAGCCGCACTTACGGTTCCACTTCCGCTGACTTTTGCGGTAACTGTATCCGTTGCCTTCGGATAAGTCGTCACTGCCGTTTTATCCAGAGTAATTGTCGCCGCCGGAGTCGCTGTAGGGGTTGCCGTAGGGGTCGCTGTAGGAGTTGCCGTAGGGGCAGCTGTCGGGGTTGCCGTAGGGGCCGCTGTAGGAGTTGCTGTTGCCGTCGGGGTTACTGTCGGAGCCACTGTGGGCTCTGCAGTCGGGGTTACTGTCGGAGCCACTGTGGGCTCTGCAGTCGGGGATACTGTCGGTTCTTTTGTAGGTTCTGCTGTCGGTTCCGCTGTTGGTTCTGCTGTAGGTCCTGCTGTAGGAGACACTTCTGCCATCCGCAGGAACTTACCGCTGTAAGCCACCGTTACGGTCTCCGGATTGGTAATGGTATCCTTGGATACTTCTTTATAAGTATTGGCAGTTGCGGTACTTGCCACCCACTGCACAGTATCCTGCAGTGTGGACTCTACAGTAGTATCCTTGATCTGTGTATCCTCTTTTGCAGCATTGATCTCAGATTCTTTCTTGATCTCATTGGAGACATCGACCTTTTTATAGGCGATATCTTTCTTTACTTCTACTTTCTGTGCTGCTGTCGGCAGAACATAGTCCTTGTATTTATCATCCGTCAGTGCGTTTACCGCTACGGAATAATTCCCCGGCGTAATACCCTTTTTATAGATAATACCGTCCATATCGTCATCAGTCCAGGTCTCGGTCTTGCCGTTGGGATCTGTGATGGTTACGCTGAAGGGTACGTTGGAGATCAGCTTGCCGGTCTTTTTATTGTTGAATTTGATCTTCAGATCCTTCTGTACAGAGACCAGCTCCAGTTCTACCGTACCGCCGTTGGTGTACTCTGCCTCTTCATATTCCTTCTGTTCTTCCGGATCTTCTTCTACCGCATTGGCTGCCGCGATCTTTGCCATCTGTGCGTCTGCCACTGCCAGAAGTCCCTGCTCACCGATCATCTGGATGCCGTCCAGCTGTGTTCCCACGCTGACGAACTCCGATACCTGTCCATCCACTGCCCGGGCACTGGCATAGACACTTCCGGTCACGATAGCCAGAATCAGTACCGCCACTCCGGTAGCTGCCATGATCCGGTCCATGGTACTCAGGTTCAGGAATTTTGCCCAGATTACAGCAATTCCGCCCTGCTTTTTGCCCCCGGTCTTTCTCCTGCCCGTGGGAGCCGGCTCTTCCTCGTAATCCTCGTCGGCATAGTACTCCTCACCGTCTTCTTCTCCGGTGTGCTCTTCCTCATCGGCGTAGTACTCCTCACCGTCGTCTTCTCCGGTGTACTCTTCCTCATCAGCATAGTACTCCTCGCCGTCTTCTTCTCCGGTGTACTCTTCCTCATCAGCATAGTACTCTTCGCCGTCTTCTTCTCCGGTGTACTCTTCCTCATCGGCGTAGTACTCCTCATCGTCTTCTTCTCCGGTGTACTCTTCCTCATCAGCATAGTACTCTTCGCCGTCTTCTTCTCCGGTGTACCCTTCCTCATCGGCATAGTACTCTTCGCCGTCTTCTTCTCCGGTGTACTCTTCCTCATCGGCATAGTATTCCTCGCCGTCGTCTTCTCCGGTGTACCCTTCCTCATCGGCATAGTACTCTTCGCCGTCAGTCTCTTCCGGATACTCTTCTTCATCGGCATAGTATTCCTCGCCGTCTTCTTCTCCGGTATATTCTTCCTCGTCCCAATCGTAACCATCCTGTACGTCTTCTTCCCAGTTACGGTCCGGACGTTTTGTATGGTTAAATAATTTTTTCATCTGATCTATCCCTTCTGCTCATAATTCTCGGTGTAACAATTCCGTAACATTATAGCATTGTATTTTCCCCACATCAAGGCATTCACCCATTTCTTCAGAATTTCTTAAATCTTTCTAATATTATGGACTTTCTTTTCGTATAATAGTAAAATCAATATAACTCTTTTTACCACTACATTATTGAATTACCTGAAACGGAGAGAATACATGAAACGAAACAATAACAACCATAATATCCACGCATCTTCTGTGAATGACATGCCGGATATTGAGATTGTAGATCTGGAAAACGACACAATGCAAGACACAGATTCTGGTAATTTCCATTCCGGGAATACTCGTTCCGGTTCTGTGCACAATTTCCATACCGATTCCGATGACGACATAGAAGACCTTTACGTAGATGCCGATGAAGAAATCCCTGAGGGCGAAGAGTCTGCGGCCCCTGCCGGTATCCGGCGCTTTCTGAATTTTCACGTACTGTTTGCTCTCGTGCTTCTTATTGTTGTCGGCGTGGTAGGATACCGCGTCACACACTGGGGACAGAGGATCAGCCAGTCCGACATCTTCAAGGACGGGCAGGGTTCCTACGACGACAGTTGGGATTCCATCCTTCCCCTGACCGACGAAAACGGTCAGATGATCATTAATGATGCTTCCAATATCGTTGTCTTCGGAAATGCTCCCTTCGCAGATGACAGGGACTCTTCCGACAATCTGGCCAATCTGATCGCCAAAGAGACCGATACCACCGTTTATAACTGTTCCATCAGCGGAAGTTACCTTGCTGCACAGCAGTTAAACTACGACCCCACCGTTGCCCCCATGGATGCTTACTGTCTCTACTGGCTGGTGAACCTGGCCGTTGGGGTTCCTCTGGATGGCTACTACACCGATGCAGCCAATGCTCTGGGCGACAAGACACCGGCCGAAGCAGAGGAAGTAATCAACACACTGAAAACTCTGGATTTCAACACGATCGACACCGTTGCCATTATGTATGATGCTACCGATTATCTGTCCGGCAATGCCATGTACAGTGATGAGAATCCCACGGATCCCACGCAGTTTACCGGCAATCTGGAGGCCAGCATTGAAGTATTGCAGAACTATTACCCCCAGATCCGCATTATCGTTATGTCTCCGACCTATGCATATGCTGTGGATGAGAACGGCGACTATGTAAGCTCCGATATGTATATTTACAACGGCCGTGATGTCTTATCCACTTATGTGATCAAGGAATGTTACTCCGCCAATATCCACAGCGTATCCTTCATGGATAACCTGTACGGCAGCATTACCGAAGACAATGCCGATGAATATCTTGTCGACAATCTGCACCTGAATGTAAAAGGACGTAAGCTCATCGCCAAACGTTTTGAATACTTCCTGAATTACTATTCCAAGGATTATGCATCCCAGGAAAAATAATTCCGGTCAAAAAAGGCTCCCGAAGCAGCCAGTTACTTTGCTGCTCCGGGAGCCACTTGTTTTTTCCTGAAATCTCATTCCTTCATAAAGTAATACAGATCCACTGTGGAATCTTTGTAGATCACATATCCGTGCATTCTTCCGAATTCTTCAAATTCCTGATTCTGCATCTTCCCCACCAGTTTTTTATCTTCCGACAGGATCACATAGGCACAGGCCTCTTCTCTGGCCAGTTCTGCCAACTCCTGTGCATCAATGACCTCCTGCTCCATAACATCATAAAGATCATTCTGCACCGTCCACTTGCTCACCATAATGTCCCGGCCGTAGGGCATACAAATCACATTGGAATACTGTCTCACATACTGCAGCAGTTCTCCCGGGAATGCCGCCATGACTTCTCTGCCCGGAACCTCAATGGTATCACAGATATCCACAACGCTCTGGGGTACATGATACGCATTTTCCGCCTTCTGAAAATTGGGATTCCTGTAGATCAGACTGCCGGATATCGTAAACAGCACAATAGCCAACGTTATCCCCACATATCTTTTTCTACCGGCGAGTTTTCCACAAAGCTGCACCGTACCGAAAGCAATCACCGGTGTCACAGGCAACAACCACAGGATCCGGTAATAGATTTCCCCATCCGCCATCTGAGAGACGATCTTCGCCACCAGCGGATTAAAAAAGACAAGCAGCAATACTAACGGCACATAAAGAAACATCACCCGGATATATTTTCTTTTCTCTGTGAGCCACAGATACAGCAGACTCACCAGGAACCACAGAACGATCAGTCCGGTCCCCATATATTCCTGAAACAGCTTTAAAGCATCCATTCTTCTCCTCCGGTCCTATCATCCCAGCAGCAAATACATTCCGGCATACACAATGCAGGGAATACAACAGCCGATCAATGGCAGTATGAGTTTCCATTTTCTGTAACTGACCGCACCACAGAGCCCGGCCGTTCCCACCAGCATGCATGCCAGCAATGCTCCCATGGTACTGGCCAGACAGCAGGCCGTCATCACAGATCCCAACAGCACCCAGAAACCGACAGTGATCTTCTGTTCTTCCTGTATTTTTCGAAGCAGTGTCAGCAGCAGGAAAAATATCATGGGGATCAGGATACTTCCCAATGCAGCCTTCCCCTGTCTGCTCCTGGCAATCATAAAATTCTCTACAGTATAATAAGAATAATCTCCGAAAAGCACCAGCACTTCCGTACAGAGTAAAAATGCAGGCAACGCCCATTTCTTCCGGTATGCGCCCTCTCCTGCGAATAATACCCTGCTTCCCAGAAGATAAAATACTCCGTAAGTCATGGAGATCAGAGCGACCGGCACCAGAGTCTTCGCCACGATCACCGTAGTGATGCCGGTCATCTGGGCCAGCCATGCGATCCAGATGGGAAAAGGTGCCAGCCCGTGTCTCACATCCAGTTCCGTATGCATTCCCGTATAAGGGATCTTCTGATACATCCTGCCGGATTCCTCTGCCGCTGCGGAGATTGCCACATAATAGGCATCGTCACCATCACCGTAGACCATCAACACTGCCAATACCAGCTGTACCAGCAAAAGCACACCAGACAGCACCCACAAAATAATCTCTGCTTTCTCCGGCTTTGCTTCCCGGACTGCCCGCAGAGTACGGGACTGCCGGAAATACCGGACCGTTGCCGCTGCCAGCAGCACCAGGATGAAGCCGCAATAAGCTACGGTCACCATCCACATACGGCCTTCCAACAGGATCACCGGCACACAGATCACCTGAAATCCCGCCCATAGCAGCATCTGACCGCTAATCCACAGAAATACCGGATTTCTACAGGGTTTATCCACATTTAAAAAACAATTTCCCACCCATGCCGGTATCGCTACCAGCAGAACGGCAAGCCACAGCAAACGAACTGCGATCATGTTTCAACCTCATTTCTGTCTTCTTATCATTTCATTCCTTATCTGGAAAACATATATATCATATCTCCGTGCACGCCTTCCGAAAGCAGAAGTTCCTCCGACGTATAACCATACTTATCCCGGAGCACAGACACTGTTGCTTCTTTATCCACACCCGGTTTGATCAATACGATCACCCGGTCCAGTGCCTCCACGGATTCCGTATCCTTACGTTCCTTCAGTTCCTCTGCCGTTACCAGCAAAGTTTTGGTGTAACACATAAATTCCGGCAGGTTCTCATAATAGCCCACTCCCGCATAAACGCAGATGCATGGGAACTCCTCATATTCTTCCGCCAATGCTTCCTGTCTGGCATATCCCTGATAGAGGTATTCCCCATCATAGGCCGCAAGCCGCAGCCCCTGTACCACCACGAGCAACAGCACCAGCATGCCTCCCACGATCTGTTCTTTCCATCCGGAGATCTCTGTCAGTTTTTTTCCAAGGAGACACAATAGCAAAACAAGCAGCAATGCCACAAACGGAAACAAAGGCATAATATAGCGGTCCACCAGATACGGTGACATGCGGGATGCCAGCAGAAAATATCCGGCCACCGGCACCATCAGCATCCAGGCCGCATCTCTTCCGGAATTTTCACCTTTCTGTTCCTGTTTCCCGGCCCGGAATCTCAGATACAGCTTTCCCAGAAGCAGGATTGCGCCGGCGGCACATCCGCAGGTCAGAAGAGGCGCTCCCACTGTCCGATCCGCCAGAATTCTGCCAAATGCAGCCAGTCTCTGTCCGTAACCGGCAAATCCGGAGGCCAGATTGCCGAGAGCTTCCGTCCCTCTTCCGCTGGAGAACACATCCGAAATTGCAAAAGGGAACAATACCAGTCCGATCACTGCAGCGATCACCATGGACCGGATATAGCACCATAATTCTTTGTTCCTGTGCCGGTACAGCAGGATCACTGCGGTAACCGCCGCCAGCAGAAGGCAGTAAAACAGGAAAAAATACTGTGTCAGGAAACCCAGCACCGTAATAGCGATAAGACCCTTGTTTTTCTTGTCAAACCCGTTATTCTTCCATTTTTCCACATGGACGGAAAACAGGGCGACACACAGACAGGAAACCATCCCATACATACGGATCAGCAGCACCGTAGCCAGTGCTCCGGTACTCACTCCATAGAGCAGCACCGCCAGGATCCCCAGCTGTCTTCCCTTTCCTTCCAGGGAAAACACATCTGCCAGCTGTCTCCCCAGCCGCAGTAAAAGCCACAATGTAATTCCCAGACAGACCAGATTGATGCTGCATCCAAGCCACGGTGACAATGTTCCCCGAAAGACAGAACTCATGGCATGCAGCAGCATAAAATGTACCGGCGGATGATTGTCATCTTTTACATTAAAATAAACCGACAGGTAATCAAAGGCATCTTTCTGATCCACCGTAACATAATCCTGAAACTGCCGGTCCGTGATCCAGACCGGTTCCTCATAGACATCTGCTTTATAAGACAACAGCTTACTGTTTCCCCGGTTCCTAAGCACATCTGTTACTGTATTTTTCAGATTCTCCAGAGTCTCTCCCGCACTGTCCCCCTCGATCTCCTCGTTCACGAATTTGGCCAGACGCCCTTCCGGCTGGGTAGGTACGATCCAGGGATTATACCTGGCATTTGCCAGTTCAAAGCTCAGAAGTTCGTCCATGTGATAGCCTTCCTTCCGGCTGACTCCCGCGCCCATCAATACCAGGCACAATATAACTGCCAGCAGTTCCGGCAGGATTTTTTTCCATTTATCCCGTTTTTCCTGTCCAATCATAGGAATCTTCCCATCTCCGTTATTATTCATTATCCATTACCCGATAGAGATAAATGCGGTAATAGCTGTTCTCTGTCTCAAAGGCCTCCGGCCTCATCAGTTCCAGACCGGTATCCTCACTGTGATCGATATAGGCTGCCGACAACAGATAGCTTCCGCCCAGCTGCCTCAGACTTTCCGCATCGATCGTATAGTCCTGAAAATAAAAGCCACCTTTTTCGATCGTATAATAGCCGGGGCATTCCGCGCTGAACAAATAGCAACGATTCCCCCAATGGTCAAAGCTGTCTTCCAGATATTCACTCTTGTCCAGCTCCGGTGCAATGATCTCCCGGAAACGGTGCTTGTACTCCAGAGAGTAGTTATTTGAATAGCCGTCCAGACAGTAAAATCCATGATACAATGCCGCAGCGGGATCGATCCCCAGACTTACGACCCGGTAATCCTGTGGTTCTTCCCCGGTATTCTCCCGCAGGTACTCCTGTACCTGATCCAGCACATCCACGGCATAATAATCCCGGAAGCTCATGGCTGCATAATTCCGGTTCACCAGTTTTTGCAGATTGGGCTTCAGATTGCTCTCCAGCAAAATCTTCCCGGCTGTTGCCACGGTAAGAAGCATTGCGGCCATTACGATGATCCCCGGGATCACACCGTTCCTGCGTCCGTTCCCTGTTTTCTCCGCTCCTGTGTCTCTTTCCGGGAGCTGTTCCGTCAGCAATAACAGGCTGCACCCCAGAATAAAATACCACAGGCAGGGACTCAGCCACAGGACTCTGTTGGCCTGAAAGCCCTTCAGAGCACCCAGACTGGAACGGATAGCGATTCCGATACTGCTGTCCCACAGTGCGGCCACTGCCGCAAAGCCTGCAATAACGGCCAGTGACAGGCCCACGGCTTTCCATAACCGTTTTTCTCCGCCCTCAGGTACATTCTTTTTATCCGCTATGTCCTTCTTCGTTGCCCGATTTAGGAAAAATAAAACAACTGTTGTCATCAACAGCACCACGAGGATCAGTCCATGATAATCCACACTGTGCTGTCCTCCCTGCAGGAGGTTTGTTTTCAACTGACTGAAAAAGTCCACCGGGCTGAGCAGATATTCCGATTTGTGAGAAATCTCTTCTCCCTGTCCTCCGGACAGCTGAAGCAATAACGAACCGTTCTCAACGATATACGTAAGCAGCAAAATCCCCCAGGCTGCAGCCTGTCCGGCGGAGAACTGTTTCCTTTTGTCCACCAGTGTGACGATCTCCCATACCGCCCAGATTCCCAGCACAGCAAAACCGGATAACACCAGGGAAGAATTACATCCGAAAAGCAGTACATAAAAATAACAGAGAATCCGAAAATTCTTCGGTCTGTCCTTTTCCCCCAGTCGCAGTACACAATACATTAACAGCGGCAATCCATACTGGGACAGCCCGTACACCGGCAAAAACGGCAGATACGCATACATACATCCGGTCAGCATAGCTATGAAACCGACAAGTCCTTTTCTTCTCCGCAGTGTTTCCGATGTTTCTCCGGCCCATCCAAGCAGGCAGAACATTCCCAGATATCCGGCAAAGCTGCCAGCCACCTGCATACAGGCCAGTGCCAGTTCCGCAGGCAGCCACCGGTATAACAGCACACAGGCGGGGGCCGGCATGGTAAGCGCTGTTTTTGCTGCACCGTTCATGAATTCCGGCAATACACCGCTGCCATCCCACAGATGTCTTGCCTGCAGAAGATAGGCGATCACCTCACCGTCCAGCTGATCGTGATACACGAACACAGAGTCCTTCCCTAATACAAGATACGGAACTCCCATAAAAAATACTGCCAACGCTCCCAGAAAGAACCAGACTTTTTCTGATTTCTGCGTTTTCACTTTTGTTGTCATCTTCGTCATGGTTCCTCCTTCCCGCGTTTCTGCTGTCACAATTCTATTATTTCTCCGGGTTGTCTTCTGTATCTCCGGCGCTTATGGTCCTATCGGTCCAGAGGATCATTCCCACAAGCCACAGAGACCCCGGCAGCAATCCGTTCTTGTAATCCAGGCATCCGGCATCCCGCATGGTATACCACAGGATCATGCCTGCCGCAGTGATCACACAGACTCCTGAGATCTTCCAGAACAGGCTTCTGTCCGGTACTGTTTTTTTTTTTTTCTGTCGGAGCATGGCAATGATCCCGCATATCATGCCGCTCACGACCACAACAGCGATTCCCGACAGGAACCACCAGCTGCTGTATTTTAACAAAAGCTCTGTCAGCCTTGGATCTCCCGTCATCATAATGTCTACATTTCTGCCAGAGAAGGAGTCATATCCCCTGCCGTCCAACAGCAGCTGCAACAGTACCGTAGGCATGGCATATCCGAGGCAATCCCAGGCGATCTGATGGATATTGTCGGAAGTATACGTCTTCAGATGATACCCGGCATACTCTCTGAATATCTTCTGTGCTTCCGCCTTGCCGAAACGATCCTCCAGCGTCTTTTGTATGCCGGACTCCATGGTTCCCGCATAATACCCGGCATTCCTCATCTCTTTCCAGGTCATCCAGGTACGCAGCTGTTCCGGCCATTCATCGTATTCTTCTTCCTCTCTCATATGCGTCCAGCTGAACCGGCGCATCATGGCGGCGCTCACCGTATTCTCCGCCTTCCCGTAGCTGCCCGGTGTCTGCCACATGGGCACCAGCGTGAATAAAATTCCCGCCATTGCCAGAAGGAGCAAAAGTTCCCGGCCTACTCTCTTTTTCTCCGTCTTTCTGCTCCGCAGCTGCCACAGATGTATCAGCCACAGAACAATAAGCGGTACCAGCCCCAGATACAGATTCTCCACCACACACAGTGTACTGAGCGCCCACCAGATTCCGGCTTCGAACAGACCATGTAACGGTCTGGCCGGCGCTGTCGTCTCACCATCCTCCGCCACAGCATCCTGCCGCAGGATCCGGATCACCGCCGACAGTTCCAGCAGTAAAAAGGAATATCCCGGAGAATTCGGCAATACGGCCAGATGACTTTGCATGGCACAGGGAAAAGTCAGAAGCGCCAGGCTTCCCCAGCACAAAAATATCTTTTTCCCTGTCACTCCGCATGCCCGTAAAAATACTACACCGGCATAAAATGCAATCAGGATCTGTACCGTATATACAAAAAAAGTATAAGGGATAGAACTTATGGATTCTATCCCTTTTACAAGCATCAGAAAAGAGGGTAGCCGATCCCCATGTAGTCATCACACACAAGTGTCTCTGACGCTTTCAGCCATGTGTAGCTATCGCCGAATTCCGGAAAAATTCCAAAGGATCTGACGCCCCAGCAAATTCCCAGAAGAATCTGCACGGAGACACCCAGGAACAGAAATCTGCCTGCAACCTGTGCAGACGCTCTGCCAATTTTTTGCATGTTACTGCTCCTCTAATTCAAAAAAGTTTTTCACCAGTCCACAGATGAAATCCACCTGATCCAGTGTCAGCCCATAGTACATGGGAAGTCTTACCAGGCGCTCGCTCTCTCTGGTAGTATAACGGTCCTCGCCGTGGAACCGGCCGAACTTCTGTCCTGCGGGAGAAGTATGCAGCGGGATATAATGGAATACCGTAAGCACACCGTTCTCCTTCATATAGCTGATAAATCTTGTTCTCTGTTCCAGATCTCTTGCCTTAATGTAGAACATATGCGCATTATGCACACAGCCTTCCGGTACGGTGGGCAGGTCGATCTTTCCCGCTTTCTTTAAGGGAAGCAGCTGCTCATAATAGCGGTTCCAACAGGCAAGTCTTGCCTCATTGATCTCATCAGCGATCTCCAGCTGTGCATAGAGATAAGCCGCATTCATATCACTGGGAAGATAGGAAGATCCGTAATTTACCCAGGTATATTTATCGATCTGGCCCCGGAAGAACTTGCTGCGGTTGGTTCCCTTCTCCCTCATGATCTCCGCTTCTTCCACGTCCTTCTTATCACGGATCAGCAGTGCTCCGCCCTCACCCATGCTGTAGTTTTTGGTCTCATGGAAGCTGTAGGCACCGAAGTCACCGATGGTTCCCAGTGCTTTTCCCTTGTAAGATGCCAGCACACCCTGTGCGGCATCCTCTACTACCTTTAAGTTATGTCTTTTTGCGATGTCCATAATGGTGTCCATCTCGCAGGCCACACCGGCATAATGCACCGGAACGATGGCTTTCGTCTTCTCCGTGATGGCATCCTCGATCAGTGTCTCGTCAATGTTCATGGTATCCGGGCGGATATCCACGAACACAGGAACCGCACCGCGCAGTACAAAGGCATCTGCGGTGGATACGAAGGTGTAAGCAGGCATGATCACTTCGTCCCCGGGCCGAATGTTACACAAAAGTGCTGCCAGTTCTGTCGCATGGGTGCAGGAGGTCGTCAGCAGGCATTTGCCGGCTCCGGTCCTCTCCTCGATCCAGGCATTACATTTTTTCGTATATTCTCCATCTCCGCAGATCTTCTGATTTTTTACACATTCCTGAATGTAATCTGCTGCTTTATCCACATAAGGTGGGACGTTAAACTTAATATCAATCTCTCTCATAACACATCCTCTTTTCTACTGTCTTTTAGCTTTCTCTATGTTCCCGCTTCCAGCTTCCTACGGCTGTCCCAGGCACATTTTCCGTCACATGACTGATAATATATTTCGGTCTTCCCTTGACTTCTTCATAGATTCTGGCAATATAATGGCCAATCACACCAAGGCTTAACATAATAAATCCGCCAATAATGAGGATCAGCAGGATCACCGTGGTAAAACCTTCCACCGCCGTTCCCATCAGATAGCGCACCAGGGTCTGAATCGCCAGGATCACACTGAACAGGATGGATACCCCGCCCATGATCGTCACCAGCTGCAATGGCAGTGTGCTGAAGGAAGTGGCATTGGTAATGGCATATTTCATCAGACTCCAGAAGGACCACTTGCTCTGTCCGTATTTCCGCTCCTGTACTTCATATTCCACAATCTCCGTACGGAACCCTGCCCAGAAGGTCAACGCCCGGAAAAAGGTATTGCGTTCCGGCAGTTCCAACAGGACCTGTACTACTTTTCTGTCCAGAAGTTTGAAATCGGAAGAAGCATTCATGTCCATCTTGATCAGTTTGCTCATGATCTTGTAAAAAAGTCCGGCAGACAACTTATATCCCAGACTCTCCTTACCGCGGTCGGCCTTGATACCTTCCACGATCTCGGCACCCTGCTGCCATTTTTCCCACATCTGTGGAATCACCTCAGGCGGATGCTGCAGATCACAGTCCATAACGATCACCGCATCCCCCGTAGTCAGCTCCAGGCCTGCAAAAATTCCGGCTTCCTTTCCGAAATTCCGGGAAAACTCCGCTCCCCGTACTCTCGGATTCCTGGCCGATTCTTCCTTAATACGTTCAAAGGTTCCGTCCTTCGAACCATCACTGATAAATACCAGCTCATAATCGATCCCGTGCTGTTCCAGCAGTTCCCCCAGTACTTTTGCGGTATTGGCAATATTCTGTTCTTCGTTATATGCCGGTAAAACAATCGATAATAATGACATCCTCTAATCCCTTCCGCAGTTCTCGGTCTTGACATACAGGATTCCATCCACAACCCTGGTGGAATTCGCTCCCGGAAAAGTATCCATGTCAATGTATTCCTGCGTCATATAAATCTCACCCACGGTATCCGGATCCAGAAAATTCAGGGTTGCACCCAGATAGTTCTGCATAAATGCCTGATAATCCGCTCCCTTATAGATCAGATAGTCTCCGCTGAGACCGATCATACCGTCCGTGACTTTTCCGGTAATATCCGTAGTGGGGAATTCATCATACCCGATGACACCCACCAATGCAATGGGAATTCCCTGATAGTACCCTTCCGTCTGCTCGATCCTGTCCAGCAGACGTACACAGTACGCATAGGTCTTCTCGTATTTTTTCTCCAGATTGGAATATCCGATATTATCCGATACTCCATAATTGAATACCAGGATTCCGGCCGCCAGTAATGCCACCCACTGGATCCCGATATCTGTTTTCCCGTCCTCCGACGCATATCTGTCCACAAATGCCAGCATCAGGATCAGATATAATACCCACTGATACCGCATCAGCAAATGATAGGTCAGATTCGGAGAAATCACCAGAATCACATTGGTCAAAAGCGGAAGTCCCGCCGCCAACAGAATTATTATAACGAAAAATGCCGGATTCTTCCACCATTTTCTTCGCAGCATGCTTCTCACCATCAGATAAGCCACCAGAAGCACCAGTGCCGCACAGGCCGTAAAAGAGAAAATATTGTTCACCAGCACATTTCCATGCACCGTAAATGCCAGAAAATCAACATACATTCCCCGGATCGTTGCAAACAGCCCCAGACCGGAACCTCCCTGCTCCATGGAATTGATCCCCTGATAGGTATCCAGCACCTTTCCCTGTAATTTCAACAGAATCTGCAGGATCACGTAATACAATGCGGCTCCGGCAACTCCCATGCCCAGGTAACGAAGTACATAGAACGCTTTCGTCTTCCAGCCCTTCTCTTCCATAAAAAAGAGCAGGATCACATATACGCACAGCAGAATGGCAAAGGGCAGATATGCCTGATAGATCCCCATACTGAACGCAAGACATACCGACCCGGCCAGCCAGCCTTTTTTCTGTTTTTTCGTAAAAAGCACTGCCAGAATTGCGAGGAACAGTGCCATCATATAACCATCCATGGTAAACACATAGGCAAAAGTGGATGCCAGTGCCGGAAAAGAAACCAGCAATCCGCTCACTGCCATGATTACCAACGGGTCTGCAAGTTCCAGCAGTTCCGTCAATGCCACCGCCGCCAGCGCCAGCCAGAGCAGACCGATCAGACCAATGATCCACGGAATGGTAAAATACGAAGAAAAGCCGCATGCCACAGACAGAAACCACCGTCCGGAAGTGATCATATTCTGATCAAAATACATACTGCTCAGGCCGTCATGATTCGGAATATCCGAAAGCATCACCGGCAGATGGATCAGAATCCCCAGTACAAACGCTGAGAGAAAGGCGATCTTCCATGTATTTTTTATTTTTGTTCTGCTAGATTGAAAAAAATCCCACGGGGTCTTCATCCGTCTGTCACTCCTTATTTAGTCTTTCCGCGATCGTCTGTGCGATCTTCTCTCTGCCGGCCTCATTGGGATGCAGGCCGTCATCGGTATAGAGATACAAATCATCCCAGGTGTCATGTGGATAATAGTCATGATAGATGTCTATGACTTCTACATTCAAAGCCTCACACAGCCCGATCTCCGCATTGACATAATCCTCCAGCACACCACCGCCCAGATCATATTCCTCACAGGTCAGTTCCGGATCCGTATACCAGGTATAGGGCGGGGTGATGAAGATAATGCGCAGCTCCGGATAGGCTTCCCGCAACTCCTTCACAATACTGCGGATAGCTCCACAGTAGGTATATTCATCATACGGATCTGCCGTGGATTCGATGGGAGTGCCTGAGTGATAATCATTCAGTCCGGAACCGATAAACAGGATCTTCACCTGGTCAAAATCGATCTGTCCCAGATCTCCCAAAGTATCCTCAAAATAATCCGTGGCTGCTTCTCGGATGTGTACGGTCCTCTGGACACCGAAATCCTTCACCACAAAGGAACGTACCAGTCCGGCCGCAGAAATGGAATCCTTGGTATATCCCAGCCTTCTCTCCGCATCCGCTCTGCCAAGAACCGTTCCTCCCAGCCCACCGTTGTAGCATTTTAAACCTGTCTTCTCCTGAAGCTTTGCTGCGATGGATGTCTCATCCCGGCACAGACCATATACACTGTCTCCAAGAAACACTACATCATAAGGAATCCTCTGATATTCCCGGTCCCCCGGAAAAAACAGTACCAAAAGCAGCACGAACAAAACAGCTGCTGTCACACTATATAAAATTTTTTTCTTCCAGCTGCCGTTTTTCTTCATAAACCTCAGATATTATCCTTCTATTCTTCTATTCCCGCCGTCTGCAGGATCTCTGCGATCCGGGCAGCTCCCTGCCCGTCGATCAGAATTCTCTCCGCTTCATAGGTTCTCTGCCGCAGTTCCCTGTTCTCACAGACATTCCGACACCATCTGCCGATGGCTTTTCTTGTCTCTTCCGGTGTGTAATGCCATTTTCCGGCATATCCGGCAATTTCCTGCTTTCCCAGCCATTCCGTCAGCCCTTCCTGGTTCTCTGCGTAAGAAAAACAGACAAAAGGCACTCCCAGAACTGACAATTCATAGATTGTCGTTCCACCGGCAGTCACCGCCAGCTGACAGGCCGTCATCAGTCCCGCCATGTCTTTCACATCGCAATGCAGAACCACGTTGTTTTGCTCCGATGCATATTGCTCCAATTTTTCCCGGTTCGGATTAAACCTTCCCACCACCAGATGATACCTTATATTTTTTCCCACCAGACTGTGCTCACACAGTTCCCGCAGGATTTCTCCCGCAATGTTGTCTTTGTCTCCGCCACCGGTGGTGATCAGGATATCCGTTACATCATCCTGCAAAATATACTGTGCTGCCGCCTCACAGAACTGCTGCCGCACCGGCACATAAGCAGCTCCGAGATACTGTCCGGTACTGCTGCCATACAGTTCCCGATACTTTTCCCGGGAAGCAAACAGATTGTAATTGATCACACCGTCCACCGGAAATGCGTGCTGCTGCATATCATCCAGCAGATACACCCTGCCAAACCGGTGCAATGCCTGCAAATAAGCATCCGTCACCGCATAGCTGTCCACCAGAAAAACATGCCCGCTTCCACGGATCAGTCCTTCCAGCGCCGAAAGCTCTCCTTCCAGGTCGGCAGGATCCGTCCCAAGGATTTTCACCGGCATGTTCCAGCTCTGCAACAGTTCCGCAGATGCCTGCTCCGCGCACAAAAAGCAGAGTTCTTCCGGATGCTCTATTCTTTTTTGTAATTCCTGTGCCACCGTGAGGCAACGCATCAGATGCCCTGCCCCCGTAACAGCACTGCCGTCCGCACGAAAATAATACATTTCCGCTCCTTACTGCTGTTCCTTCTCTGTGAAATCCACAAGAGACCAGTCCATAGGGGTTCCCAGCCTGGCATCTCTGGTGATCCGTTTGCCCAACAGTTCCTCATAATATCTGGTATGCAGTCCGCAGGAAGGTCTCACAGACCGCAGATTCTCCGGAGTAAACACATCCCCGGCCTTCATATCCTGTGCCACGAACAGGGAACGGGAATGTTCTCTGCTCTTTTTCTGCTTCGGTGTCAGATCGTAGGTCACCTTTCCTACTGCTTTCTCGATCATGCGGATGTGATCCACCATCTCTTTGAATTCTTCCGGTTCCATGGAGAATGCCGCATCCGCACCGCCGTCTGCTCTGCGCAGGGTCAGATGTTTCTCCACCACCTTGGCTCCCAGCGCCACGCCGGCACCGGCCACGGCACAGCCCATGGTATGATCAGAAAGACCTACCACACAGTCAAAGACTTCCTTCATGGAAGGAATCGTCTTCAGATTAATATCCTCATAGGGTGCCGGATAAGCGGAGGTACATTTCAACAGGATCACATTCTCGTTGCCCTCTTCCTTACAGGTACGCAGTGCCAGCTCGATATCCGCCAGATAGGCAATTCCGGTAGACATGATAATCGGCTTGCCGGTACGGGCGATCTTGCGGATGAAAGGAATGTCGTTAATCTCGAAGGATGCCACCTTGTATACCGGTACCTCCATCTCTTCCAGAAAATCAATGCTGGTCAGATCAAAGGGAGAAGAAAAGAATACCAGTCCCATCTCCTCTGCGATCTTTTTCAGCTTTGGCTGCCACTCCCAGGGAGTATAGGCGGTCTCATACAACTTGTGCAGTGTGGTTCCGTCCCAGATGGTTCCCTGTGTGATCTGGAAGCAGGGATCATCACAGTCCAGTGTGATGGTATCCGGGGTGTAAGTCTGTATTTTAATGGCATCCGCACCGGCATCCTTTGCCGCCTGCATGATAGCCACTGCTCTGTCAAAATCCATCAGATGATTCGCAGACATCTCTGCAATTACAAAAGTGGGAGAATCTTCACTGATTTTATGATTCCCGATCATGATCTCTTTGTTCATAATAGTGCCTCCTTAAGGAAATACAATATGTTCGTACTTCTTGCTGTCCCGGATCCCTTTCCAGTGTTCCGCTGTCATGCGCATATATGTCACGTCATAAGCAGCTCCGTTTTTCACCACGTGGGCTTTTTTCTCTTCCACGACTTCACAGCCGCAGATCTTATGGAGCTGGATGACTCCCTGATTCAGGGTAAATACATCACTGTATACCGCATTTTTCCCAAGATCCAGAAACGCATGGTCATACATACTCATCTCCAGCGCCAGTGCCGTCTGGATGCTGCGCAGTTTTTTCTCGCCCACGTAATAGGCCCATCCCAGATCTCCTGTGGGATTCGTCAGCCCTGTGTAATTGATGACGCCGGCTGCTGTACCGTCGATCTCAATGATCCAGTAGCTCACATCCGGATCCTGCTGCACTTTGGCAAACCATTTCTTCTGCCCTTCCAGAGTCAGCTTCGGATCCGTATTCATATAGCGGGTAATCTCCGGATCCATGCGCCAGCGCATGATCTGTTCCAGGTCTCCCTCTGCCACTTTTCTTAATGTAACACTCATTCGCAGCCCGCCTTTTCCAACAGTTCACGCATTCCTTTTAACTCAATGGCTTCGTCTAAGGGAATGCTGACACCAAGCTCTTCCTCCAACTGTCCGATGATCATGACATGCGCCAGGGAATCCCACTGCTCCACATCTTCGATCATGGTATCCTCGGTGATGGTTCCCGCCGGAACCTTTAATACATCTTCAATCAGCTTTATGATCTTCTCTTTCATATGGTTATCCTCTGCTTATCCTCATTTTTTCTAACATTTACCACTGTCCGGTCTTCCGTCCGGCAGCCGTCATCCAGCCCCAGGTCAATCGTATAAAGTCTCCTTCAGCCAGTAGGCCCTCTCCGGTCTCTCTGCCAGTGTGATCTCATAGCAGGTAGCGCCCTCCTGTGTACTTTCCGTCCTGTGGTAACCCAGCTTTTCATACAGAGCTTCCACCGGCTTATTCTTGGCTGTCGGGATATATCTGCCGCGGAGTCCGGTATATCCTTCCTCCTGCATCTGCTCCTCGATACGGTCGATCACCGCATTCTCGATATTCCTTCCCATGACACGGCAGCTCATGACCAGATCCGTGATCTCCGGCAGTTCTCCGGCAGTATCCACGATGGCTGCTGCCACGATTCCGTTGTCTCCAAACGCATCCGTCACCTGATACAGAAATACTCTCTTTCCGGCATCTTCCACGATCTGCTGCATCTGCTCTCTGGTGTAGCGTCTGGTGGTCAGGTTGAACTGGTTTGTTTTATTCAAAAGCTGTGTCAGCCGGTCCAGATGTTCCTTCGGATCCACCGGGATCAGACAGATCTCCAGCTTTTTCACATAGTCTTCAAAGCTCACCGCCTGCTCTGCCATGGCATTTCTGCCGGCATTGGCCCGGTACTGTGCGGTCTTCTCCCGGTCCTCTTTCGTGATCACTGCCCGGGCAAAATATTCTTCATAAATCTTTGCCATGCAGGGCGCCAGTTCCTCCGGTCTTGCCGGGAAATCGGGCACAGTCACCTCCGGCAGCATCTGCCGTACCATTTCCCGCTCCGCTTCGCTGTCATCAAAAAAGACAAAGGAATCCGTTCCCAGATTCAGTTCTTCCGCCATCTTACGGATATTGTCCGGCTTCGGGTCCCAGTTGATCCTGCGGGCTGCGAAATCTTCCGGCCCAAGCAGCATATGGGGATGATGTTCCAAGATCTCCATGGCATCCTCTTCATTATTTTTGGATGCTATGGCTAACAGCACACCCTGTTCCTGCATCAGCTTTATGACCCGTTGCAGATTTTTATAAGCCAGACCGCTGTGGTCTTCCGACAAAAGCACCGGTGTGTGATCCGTCTCTCCGGCCAGGCCGCCCCACAGGGTATTGTCCAGATCCAGGACCAGCACCTTTTTAGGGGTGCGTTCCTCCAGTTCCGCCTGCTGTAATATTTTTTCCGCCAGAAGAGACTGGGTCTCCATCCCCAGCAACACTTTTCCCATATACCACATTTTCAGGGAAAACGCCTTCTCCTCGCCCTGATGCTCTATGATCCGGCGATAAGGAAATATCCGCACATTGGAATGTTTCTCCGTCAGCTGCTGCAGTGCAGCACTCCACAAACTCTCCAGCTGCTGTTTGCGTTCCGGATCCGCCAGCACAGCCAGTTCCACCGCCCACAGATATGCATCGGAGACATAGAACACACCATGCTCCGGCAGACAGCCTTCCAGCGTCTGAAACCAGTTTCCGATCCGATCTTTTGCTGTCTGCGGATCATAGTCATGTTCCAGCAGTTCTGCCAGATCCATGATCAGAAAGGTAATGTCCGGCTGAAACGCATGATAAGAGGAAGCCGGGTTCAGCAAAACTCCCAGTTCATTTCCATAGCCTTCCGCATCGTAGACTTCCGCCTGTTTCTGTAACATACGGATCACCATATTCATATTTACATTGGACAATACTGCCAGTCTGCCTGTTGCCATAGTCTCAGATTCCTCCGGGATTATTTTTCCTCCGTCATCAGACGGTATTTCATCTCTGCGATCTTCCAGTCCGTCAGATTATCGATATCCTGCACTTCCAGTTCCGATACGATCAGGGGCAGAATATTTCCCACCATCAGCTTCTTATTCACTGCAAAGCGGTCCGTACGGAAGACATAGAACTGTCCCACATCATGATAATGGGGCTGCAGGTCCTGGGATCTGCTGTCCAGATATTCGGGATATTTAAATACCAACCGTTCCTGCTCCACTACCATGGCCCGCTGGGGCGGGTAGGAAAAGCTGACCACCGGAATCAGGGTGTCCGCATCGCTTGCTTCCAGCTGTTCTACCGCTGCTTTCAGTTTTTCCGCTGTCACAAAAGGCGCTGTGGGATAGATGCAGCATGCCACATCAAAATGCATGTCACGCTTCTCATATTCCGCCAACACTTCCGCCAGCACATCATTGGTGGTGGCAAAGTCTCCGGAAGTCGCCTCACTGCGGAAAAACGGCACCTCTGCACCGTACTTTTTCGCAATCTCCGCAATCTCCGTATCGTCCGTGGATACCATCACATGGTCAAAAAGTCTGCTGGACAATGCCGCCTCGATGGAATATGCCAGAATCGGTTTTCCACAAAAATCTCTGATATTTTTCTTCGGAATCCGCTTGCTCCCACCTCTGGCGGTGATAATCGCTAATCTGCTCATTTTCCTAACCTCATCTTTCTCATGCCCCATGGCCGCCCTTCAGGCCCGTAGCTTCCATACAAACTGCCGAATCCTGTAATAGAGATAGAACCGCAGATCGCTCTTTTTCTGCATGGCGATGAATTTGCGTTCCTCCGGCCCGGTATATTCCAGATAATATTTGTTCCTGTCGAACTCCGGAAAATGTCGTTCTGTCCCCTCCCGTAGTTCTTTTACAAAAGACAGCTTCGGCTTCTCCACTCCCGACAGATAGGAGAATAAAGTGATCACATAATACAGCTCCGTAAAACGGTATTCGATCTGCTCCCGGTATTCCGCAAGGAACCCTCTGTTCTCGCATTCCGTGTACAAAAGTTCTGCTGCTTTCATACGATCACGGCATTTTTCCTCCGTGATGTGATGTACCGTGGACACCGCATGCTGGTAATAATAATACAGCGGTTCCTCCACTCTCTCAAAACGTCGAAAGTACAGGCTCCACAAGGGGCCTGCACAGTTGTCTTCGTAGAAAATATGCTCCGGAAAATCCAGATGATTCTCCCGGATCACACTATGTTTGTAAATTTTCAGCACCATACTGCCGGGACGCATGAACAGTCTCTCATGCTTTTCCTTCGTCAGATCCCCGGTCTGATCCGGTGTATTGTTGACGATGACCTTCCCGACCTCAAAGGTATGATGATCCACCAGACTGTAATCGCAGCCCACCAGATCCGCTCCGGTTGCTTCCGCTTTTTTCAGAAGCTTCTCGTAATAGTCCGGTGACACCCAGTCATCACTGTCGATGAAACCGATCCATTCCCCCTGCGCCACCCGCAGTCCGGCATTTTTGGCACCGCCCTGTCTTAAGTTCACAGGGTTCGGAATGACACAGACCAGCTCCGGATAACGCTTCTGATAATCCAGCAGGATCTCCAGAGAATCATCTGTAGAAGCATCATCCACGCAGAGGATCTCATAATCGTACAGCCCCCGGATGGTCTGTCCCACCAGGCTGTCCAGACAATAATTCAGTTTTCCCTCCGTCGCCATATTATAGACGGGCACGATGATGCTCAGTTTTTTACTCATAGGCGTTACAGATTTCCCCGTTCTATTTTTGCTCTGCCGTCTTCTACCCGATAGACAATGTCACATTTTTCAATGGTCTGCAATCTGTGGGCGATAATGATCAAGGTCTTGCGGCCGTGCAGTCGGTTGATAGACTCCATGATGGCTGCTTCCGTATCATTATCCAGTGCGGAAGTGGCCTCATCCAGGATCAGTACCTCCGGATCATTATACAGCGCTCTGGCGATACCGATACGCTGTCTCTGTCCTCCGGAGAGGCGGATGCCCCGCTCGCCGATGCCAGTCTCCAGACCTTCCGGCAGAGTCTTGATAAATTCATCCAGCTGTGCCTCTTTCAATACTTCCCACAGTCTGTCCTCATCAATCTTGTCCTCCGGCACACCGAAGGCTACATTTTTACGGATGGTGTCATCCAGCATGAAGATCATCTGGGGGATGTAGCCGATATTCTTCAGCCATTTCCGGTAATTGCCCGGTTCCTTTACATCCACGCTGTCTGCATAGATATGTCCCGTACTGGGCTCCAGCAGTCCCAACAGAATATCCACCACGGTACTCTTGCCCGCGCCGGAAGTACCCACGATACCTACCGATGCACCCACCGGGATCTTCAGATCCGCATGGTCGAAGATCAGACGCTCCGTATTGGGATAGGCATAAGTAATATCTTTCATCTCGATGCTTTCTTTTACATCCAGCTTTTCATCTTCATCGGTAGCAAAGGACATGTCGATATTCTGTCCGTTGATCTCATCCTGTAAATTATCGCTGACACCCATGAAGAAAGGTTCAAAATAGGCGATGGAATTGATCTGGTTGTTGATACGGTTCACGCAGGGCAACAGTACCAGTGCCGCTGCCGCCAGAGTTCCGAACACTGTCAGCATATTTTCTGTAGGCACACCGGTGGCCACCAGAAAGATCATGTATCCTACCATAGTGGCAACGCAGGCTGTCTCGATCAGCAGCTTCGGCACCTGATTGTACAGGCTGTAACGCTGTACGGCATCCACGTAGCCTTTTCCGCATTTGCGGTACTCGGATACGAAATACTGCTCCTTGCCGGAAATCTTTACTTCCTTGATACCCTGTACCGTCTGGGATATCCATTTGAACAGACTGCTGTAATAGTCCTGATTGTCCTTACCGGCCTTGTACATGATGGGCTTCAGCACTCTCTTGATCAGCCACATCAACAGAAGCAATACCACCGCCATCAGGATCGTCATGGTACCGCTGGAAATAAAGCAGTAACTGATGACAAACAGGGAAACCACGCTGTCGGATAACAGCTGTAACAGTGCCAGGATCAGTGCATACATATTGTTGACATCGGAAGTGATACTGCGCTGCACCACAGCGGTATCCGCATTCAGATAAAATTCATAACCTCTGCGCAGGTAATTACGCATCATGCGCTCGGAAGTGCGGAACTGGTTCGTATAGACAAAGGATAAAGTCAGCTTCTGCTGTACATAAGTAAACAGGTTCTTCACCACAAATACCAGAATCAGCAACACCATGACAATAATGGAGAACGTACGATAGCTCTCCACACCCATGATCTCATAGCAGGCTTCCGCCACCTGGCTGTGTTGTACCGCTTCGGGATCAATGACGATCTGCATGACCTCCACCAGCATTCCCACACCGGCAGTCTGCAAAAAGGCACTGATCACCATGAGGATAATGAGTCCCACCATGGTTCTTTTCTGTTTTTTGTCCAGCAGGACACGTAATTTCTTGATGATCTGTATCATTGACGGTCTCCAAACTTATATCTGTTCATTCTGTCTGTGGATCAGTGGATCCTCATAGGCATCCATAAAATCAGGTCCGAGGCGTACCGCTTCATCCGCAAAAGGAAGTCCCTTTACCTCCGTAAATATGGTTACCACCTTTTTAAAACGCAGATTCGGGAAAAAGTTCAGCATCTCCATGGGCATGGATGCATCGAACTGGGGATATTCCGCAAAAAGCTTCTGGTAATCCAGCAGGTCTCTGGGATGGGGCTTTAAAAATATGGTGCCCTCTTTTTCATACATTTTGATAATATCCCGGAAGATCTGTTCTCTCACATCCAGTGCGCATACCGGATCCGTGAGGATCAATATTTTATCTCCCACCTTATTGCTCTCTTCGATCTGGTGTTCCAGTTCGTCTTTATTTCTCACGAATGCCTGCAGAAGCAGCTGCTTATCCTCCGCTGTCAGCCGGTCTTCCAGCGGCTTTCTGGGAAGTTCAATATATCGGGGACAGGGATAGCGGATGGCGGAAATGTCATTTACTTCCATATCCATGCAGTATTTTCCGTAGCCGTTCTGAACAAAGATCAGGTTCAGATACATGGACAGGAATGCCTTGATCTTAAAATGTCCACGGTTGTCATATCGCGCCGCGTCAAAATTCTTGAGACAGTTCAGGCCGTCTTCCACGGCATGATAGCGGATATGGTTCTGATTCAGGTAGTAGCCGATGGGATCGGAATCGCAGTAGACATAAATGTCCTTGTAAGTCCGAAGATCTACCGGCACATAAGAAGCCTCGAGTCTGGCGTACTCCTTCGTAAAGCGGATCCGGTTCTTCAGATTCCCCAGAAAGCTTCCGGTGTCCTCCCGGTATTTTTCCAGTTCCGGGAAGAAATCTTCACGCTTCTCATCGAATTCCAGTACCTCTTCGAACAGTCCCGTGCTCTCCACCCGGGATTTCAGGTTCTCGAAATTATTGGACATTTTGGACAGCACTAAAGTAGCAGCCCCTGCTTTCTTCGCAGGATCTGCCTCCGCCCTTAATTTCAGTTCTTTTAAAAAAGTCACATATACATGATAGTATGTGTGACAGATATAGATTCTGTCTTTCATATATAATCTCTATTATTGCTTATTGCCGTATAATTTAGTAACTATTCACTCCCCATCCGCAGAATCACTGCAATGCGGATTCCATGAATAGTTACACTATAGCACACTTTTCGCTTTCAGTAAAAAATCTTATGAAATTTTAAGAAAGTTGGAGCAACAGTTCAGCCATAGGATGGCAGAATTGGTGCGTGGGTGCTTGCACACAAGGCAACGATTCTGTCATTCTATGAGCAGAACTGTTACAGTCGATACACCCAGATCCCCCAGTAAGAGTCTTCTGTTTCAAAGTATCCCACAAGTTCCATGCCCATCCTGTCGGCATCGCCGATCTCAGCTCCGGAGAACAGGTACTCACATCCCAGTTCCCGCAATGCCTCCATGTCAAATTCCAGGCCTTCATAGACCAGTGTGTTTCCCTTTTGCAGGCGCATGTAATTGCCGGTAATGCTGTTGAACAGATAACAGCGGTTCCCCCATGTATCAAAGTATACCCGCACTTCTTCGTTTTTCTCAATCTCCGGTGCAATAACTTCCCGGAATCTGTGCTTGTACTCCAGAGGATAATTGTTGGAATATCCGTCCACCGTATAAAAACCATGCATCAGTGCCGGTGCCGGACTGATCCCCAGATGCGCCACACGATAGGTGCTCTTGTCCCGGCCAATCGCATCATCGATCTCCTGCATCAGATCCTCTGAAAACCAGCTTTCCCAGGAGATATATCCCGTGATTCCGGATCCGTTATTGATCTGGTTCACATTGAGATACATTCCGGAATTCACTTTCAACAGCTGAAGCGTCGGCAACAGACACACTGCCAGGATCACCAGTTTTCCCGGCAGCATCCTGCTGTCGGTATGCGGCACTTTCGTTCTCCACAATACCGCTGCCGCCAGTGCGAACTCCAGATACCAGTCCGCAGGATACAGCCAATAGAACCGGTGGATCTGAAAATAGTGTAAAAATCCCGTGACGCTGTTTTTGAAATCAACGACCACCGTCATATGACAAAATGCATAGAACAATGCGATGCCGATCAGGAATAAAAAATTGATAACAGCCGCCTTGTATATCATTCTGTCCGTTTCTTCCTTTTTGCAAAATGCTCCCAGAAGCAGGAATATGACAATCGGCAGGATCAGATATTTATGTAAGGACGGTGCGTGTTGTGCGCTGTTCCGGAAGAGGCTCCAAAAAGTCTCAAAAAAGGGAGTCGCGGAAGACACCATTTCTTCCCGGTGGCTGACATAACTGCTGTCTCCCAGCAGAATCTCCAGGATCAGTGACCAGTTGACAATGACATAAGTCACCAGCAATTCTGCAAATCCCAGAACCGGCCATTTATTCTTTCTTTTTTGAAAGAAGGTAGCAAGAAGTGCCAAAAGCCACAATCCCAGCACCACATAACCGGTATACACCAGGTGGCTGGTCAGGCCGAACAGTAACGTACACATCAATGCGGGAAGGATTCTTTTCCGTTTCCACAGGCACAGAAAGGCATATGCCACCAAAGGAATGCCGAATTCTGAAAGACCGTAGACCGGATATAAGGGCAGCACACAGAAACATGCCCCGGCTATCACCGCCAGAATACTGCTCTCCGTGCTCTCCTTTACCAACAGATACATTCCCAGAAACGCCAGCACAAAGCAGATCATGTATTGTGTAAGAAACGCCACCCTGGCAGAAAACAGACAATACAGCGGCAGGAATAGAATGGCCGACGGCTGCATACCGCTGGCATTGACCCCTCCCAGCATCTCCGGATATACCGTACTGCCGTCCCATAAATGTCTGGCGGGAAGCATATAATTCATAATGCTTTCATCCAGCTGGTCGTTGATCTCAAAGATGCAGCCATCCCCCAGAATAAAATAGGGGGAAAAAAATACAACCACGATCAAAATTCCGGTCCACCAGAGAGGGATCCTGTCCAGCCACAGGAGGAACCGGTTGATCTGTCTGCCTATTGCAGGTTTTTCATCAGAAGTGAACAATAATATAGTCCCCCTTATCTACAATATATCCCTCCTGCGGATATTCCGGCAGATCCAGAGACTCTTCTTCCGCTGCCGGATAGAGGCTGATGTCCTCCAGAGCCACCAGCTGATGCCCGTGCATTTCAAAAAATTTCACCAGCTCCGCATCGGAATCAAAGGCATAGCGTCCCCAGTCGATAACAGACAGTGCCGGTGTCTGTGCCACCCACACTCCTCTGGATCCACGATTGTATTTATCCAGCAGATCCGGGTCCACCAGATCCGCCAATCGTTTCATCTTATAATAAACAGGGCTGCTGTAGCTCACATAGGCATCCTGAACTATGCTATAGGGAATATCATAATTTCCCGTGAAGATCACCGGTTTTGAAGTATCAAAGTCCCGTTCCAGATCCATTGCAATCTGATCCACGGTCTTCACTGCCGCATCATATTTTTTCTTGTCAATATAGAACCATCTGGTCATATCCATACACTGGTTCCAGAGGATCACCGCCAGCACCAGAACTGCAAGTGCCCTCACACCAGCAGAGATTTTTCTGCCAGCCGTATTCTTCGCTTTTGGGGACAAAGTTCCCGTCAACTGCCAGATCCCATACACAAAAAGCAGCGCTCCGTATCCACAGAAGACCGGCAGGAACTGTGCCGAACGGTACAATGTGGCTTTTCCTTCAATGAACAGAAGAGAAAACGCTGCCAAATAAGCGGCAGGCAACAACAGAAGTGCCCACAGATCTCTGCCGCGGATCACCCGCATCAGCGTCACCACAAGGATCACAGCCGCTGATAATATAAAAATCCGGATCGGCAGATAAGCATAGGCAAATACCCCATACAGCACAAAGGTCCTCTTGAGGATCATGGCAAGCTCCCCGAAAGCCCCCGGCTGCAGCATCCAGCCCAGCATTTCCGTCACGGAACGCTGTACCGCCTCTCCCCGCAGATATTCCAGGTGAAATGCTTTCGTCACTACCACGATCATCACACTACGCAGCACAATGGCCACAAGCGCCGCCACCGCACCGGCCACCAGTGTGGCAAATATGTCCTTCTCCTGACGTCCCCGTGCGATCCGCTCCGTCAGCAGCAAGAGCATCAGCCCCGCCAGCCACAGGATCATAAAGGACTCGTAACATCCCATGGCGATCCATAAAAAGACTGCCGCCGTCAGGATCTTAGCCACTGCCAGGCATCCCAGTTTCTGCCGGATACCGGATCCTTTTTGCATTTTCCGGGTACTGCTCTGCCATTCCCTGACACAGCACAGGCTGATGCCACAGCATAGATAGCCAATGGCGATACCGTTATGCAGGAAATAAGTAAAGACTTCACTGATCAGGGGACTGGAGAGAAAGACAGCACCGAAGAAAGCATAACCTGCCGTCGGAACCTTCTCTCCCAATACAGAATAAAACAATGCAGACCAGACGACCGCTGCCAGCACCAGTATCACAACTGCCGCAAAATCCGTCACGAAGGGAACAAACTCTGCCAGCGATACCACCTTATTCAGCAAAAACAGAACCCACCGCCCCACAATGGCGATCAGTCCTTCTTCAAAATAATATAAGGATGGCGTATCATCGATGCCGATGGTTGCATTTGTCACCTTATAGCCGTAGGCACACACCGCTGTCAGTAACAGGATCCCCATATACAGGCGGTTCTGCTGGAAGTGTTTCCCGTAGCTCTTCCATTTCTGCATCACTTTTTCCATGCTTTTCATCCATTCCTTTTTCTTATTCGTCCATTACTGTGCTACTCTTCCTCCAGCTTCTCCAGGCGGAAGATTGCAAAATCATAATACATATAATGAAATTCCAATACCTGTTCATAGCTGTACTCATCTTCCATTTCATTGGGGTAGCCCCCCTGGAAGCAGATATACCACAGATTATCATAAGTGTCCAGCTGACTGTAACTGCTCAGTGCTTCCGTATTCACAAAAGGAAGACTGTACAGCTTATATGCGATCGTGTAGTAATGCAGTTCAGGATGATACACATTCAAAAAGATCGTATGCGTATACGGTCCGATGATCGCATCATTCTCCGTCATGTATTCCTCCACGAAATTCTCGTAGGTTGCCAGACCGTCATCATATTCCAGCCTGATCTCGGAGGTATACTGCAACAGGAAACAGAGACCTGCCGTTCCCAGAAGGCCTGCAGCCCATATTTTCCTGCTTTTGCCTTTTGTGTTCTCCGTGATCTGTGCAAATCCCACGGCATACCACAGCATGACAAAGCCCATGCCCGGGAACGCATAACGGCCCATAAAACAGTTATTGACCGTAGCGGAGATCACGCCTCCCACGATACCCGTCAGGGCAAATGTGCCAAACGCGATGGCCGGTGCAATGTTATGATTCTGCCTCACCCAGTCCACGGCTCCGTAACTGATTACCAGACATAATGCCATTCCCAACAGTACGACAATGCCAATGGGAGTCTCCACCGCTGAGAACCATTCCTTACAATAATCCATCACGGAATACAGCGTTGCCAGTTCCGCAGTGGAACCGTCATCGTAGCGCATCCGCAGGACAAATTGCCGGATCGTCACTGCCAGCCAGGGAGAAAACACCAGCGCCACCGTAAATCCGGAGATAAAATACCCCTTGATCAGCTCCTTCTTATGGCAGATCAGGATCACTGCGAAAAACAGCAGATAGAATAAGAACGTCTGGATCAATGCAAAGGTATGACAATATACCGTGCCGATACTGGCGATGCAGAATACGATCCATTTTTTCCGGGCCGGCTCTCTGAAAATGTCATAGGCAGACAGTCCCGTCAACGTCAGAAAGAACAGGGCCACCGCATACATTCTCACATTTCCCGCCTGTACACTGAAGATCGGCATCAGCAGGGAAAACAGCATAAAATACACTGAAATCTTACGGTCAAACAATTTTGCCACATAATATTTTCCCAGCAGCATATATCCCAGCATGAACAGCACGGACATCAGCTTCAGTGCCCAGAAATGGGTTCCTCCGCCGCACAGATGATAGAAGATTTTTAACAACACATAGTAAAACGGTGAGTGATCATCCGTGGCTGTAATATAGATCAGCCGCTTCCAGGGCAGGGATACCATGGATGCCGAATAAGCCTCATCATACCAGAGGCTGTTGGTAATGCAGAAAGCTCCCCAGAGAAGCAGTGCCGCCACCGGCAGTCCATGCCACAGCAGTGCCCACATATTGTTCTCTGTGAAATTATGCTGTTTTCTTCTCTGTGTCTCCATTACGTCCATAGTTTCTTCCCGTTCTGTCTTTTTTTATTTCACATATCAGATTTCAGATCTTTTATCAGTATCTCTGGTACAGCACCATATCCGCATCCCTGCCGAGCTCTTCATACCCTGCCGTCCGGCACATTTCATCGATGGCTCCACCGCTCACCGTTGCCAGATAACGACTCTGCAGCTCTGTCAGATGCTCCGTAATATATTCCCGTTCACAGCAGCTGATGCCAAAGCCCTTCGGTGCACTGTACAAAAGCTGCCATTTCAGATTCTGATGGCCCTCCGGGGTCTCATCTCCGAAGGTCCAGATCACTACATTCTCATAATTCGGCACCTGTTCTGTGTCCATGGCCAGTTTTTCCGAGAAGATTTCCCGCCAGTACTCCACCTGTGCCTGCCGTTCCTCTGTCACATAGGGAATCTGATAGTCATAAGGCTCCACTGCTTTGAAGCTGTACAGATACAGGAAAGCCGCTCCCAGAAGCACCGCTTTCTTATAATATCTGGTCTCCAGCATACTGACAATGAAAATGCCTGCTGCGATAAAGGTCAGGAAATGTTTGCTGCCTTCCACCATTTTGTACATGAGCAAATGTGCGAACAGCATGGCGATGAGGCTCAGGGCAAAATGCACTTCAATAACCAGCTGGTTGTGCAGTCCCCGTTTTCTGTCCTCTGTCAGTGTGTACGGTCCGAACAACGCCTCCCGTACATTCTTATCCTCCGGCTCCATCGCGATCCGTTCCACCCGCTTCGCCCGGCGCAGTGTGCGGATGTCCAGAAAACTCTGCACCAACAGGATCAGCAGCACCAACAGATAACCGTCAAAAAAGGCTCCGGAAGCCAGACCATTCCGTCCCCCTTCGATACAATGTCTGTAGAATTCCAGTCCTTTCCAGTAAAGTGTTCCGAAAAGGTTGCGGAAGCCCGCGCCGATCCCATCAGTGAAAAAGGTAGTGATCCAGTCCGTATAAAACAGCGGTGTAAAATATTCCGCTCCCAGATAATGTTTGATCAGGGCATAGGTAATTCCCGTTGCCGCCACTATCAGAATCGAGCCGATCCACCCTGCCTTTTTATTACGGCAGATCCAGAAATAGCAGGCCAGAGCCAGAAACAGCAGCATATAAGGCCGCATCAGAGTCAGCAGTACCGAGATCACGAGCATGGCGATCAGTTTCCCGCGGCTCTCCTTTTTCAGATAGCTCATGGCCAGTCCGTAGAACAGGATCAGCAAGCTGAAGCAGATCACCTCCGGCATACCGGACAGCATATATCTGACAAACAGAGAATACAGGCTGAACAATACCGTCAGGATCCCCAGCTGTTTCCAGGTGGGCTTCACCAGCCAGACAAATACAACCATGGTGATTGTCAGCAGCACGATATTGCAGATCACCGGAGACAGCAGATTCCAGCCGAATAACAGTCCCCACAGGATCCAGGGAAATACCAGCACCGGACTCCATGCTGCAAAGGACAACTGCAACGCATGACTTTCGTTAAAACCGAAATATCCCCGGGGAAAACCGTAATTTACGATTCCCTCCACCTGCTTGAAATAGAATAATTCGTCGTTCCATTCCGAAGAGGGAAGATACACCTGTCCGATGCTTCTTCCTTCCGCTGCCGTCCGTACCAGACAGCAGAGCAGGGGAAGCAGTGCCATCAGTACCGCTTTCAGCAGTGTCATATAACGTTTGTCCTGTTTCCACCAATCCACAAAACGTTCTTTCTTCATCCGTTTTCCTGTTACCCTTCTGTTTTATTTCGATTTACCGGTCTTCCTCACCCAGATGGATCTTTTCCCGGATCACATACTGGGGAGAATTATTCATGCTGATGTAAATACGTCCCACATATTCCCCGATCAGTCCCAGCATGATCATGATCATGCCGCCGAAAAATACCACGGCTGCCATCAGGGCACTAAAGCCCATGGGCACATTAGGATTCACCAGACGCTTGATAATGGTATAGATTCCATAGAGGAAGCCCATACCGGCACATCCCACACCCAGTGTAGTGGCAATCCGCAGCGGTTTCACCGAGAATGCGGTAAATCCGTTGAACCATAAGCCCAGCAGCTTTTTCAATGTATATCCGGAACTGCCTTCCTCTCTTTCCCTGTGACACACCGCCACATTGGTAATGTTTTTGGTGGCCCGGAGCACCAGTCCAATGACATAGGGGTAGGAATTCTCATAGCGGATCATATCCTCCACCACGAATCTCTTCACTGCAAAATAGCTGGAAATATACAGATCCGCCGGTTTATCCAGCATCATCCGGGTCATCAGCTCATTGACCTTGCTTCCCATATTCCGGAATGTGGAATGCTGTTTATGTTCGTAGCTGGCGTAAACGGCATCGAAACCCTCTTCCAGCTTGCCCAGCAGCTTGTCCACTTCATCCGCCGGTGTCTGTCCGTCATCATCCAGACACACCACGTAATCGCCGTCGGAATGACGAAGTCCCGCCATCAGTGCCGCATGCTGTCCGAAATTCCGGGCAAAGCCGATTCCCTTGACATTGTCATATTTATCACACAGATCCCTTATGGTTCCCATGGTATTGTCCGGGGAAGCATCGTTCACCAGAAAAATATCGTATTCATACTGCGTGAGTTCCTGCATTTTTTCCCGGATCTCCTTCACCACATGGGGTAAGGTATGTTCCGAGCGATAACAGGGGATTACAAAACTTACTTTTTTCATAATTGTGTTCTATTCCTCGTTTTCCTGATCATTTCCGGAATTCACTGCTGCCATCCAGACGATGTCCCGGTAGTCGCCTTCAATACACACATCGTCCCGCAACAGGCCCTCTCTGCGAAATCCCGCTTTTTCATAGCTGCGGATCGCCTGCCCGTTCTCCGACAGAGCCCGCAAATACACTCTGTGCAGCTGTTCTTCCTCGAAGCAGTACCGGAGCATCAGCTTTGCCGCTGCCGTACCGGCACCTCTGCCTCTGGCATCGGCCTCTCCGATGAAAATACCGTATTCCGCCTTGTTATGATGTCTGTCAATATCCCGGATATAGACGGATCCCAGTGGCTTGTCGTTTGCCAGATCACAGATGATCATCTGCACCACATCGCCGGTCTCCACATGGGTCCGGATCCAGTTCTCATGGGACTCTCTGGTAAAAAGAGCCTGATAGATAAAATTTTTCCGCACGGCATCACTGTTGCGCCATGCCACGATCCGGTCGGTATCCTCACGGGTCATCAGCCGTAAATAGATTCCTGCTCCGGTATCCCGGTAAACTCCGGGAATCCGTTCCGGCGCTATCCGCTTTTTTATTTCTGTCCGCATGGTATCCTGCATAATATTCACTCCTTATGCCTGTCTGTAGGCATTGCACAGATCGATCACTCTGGCGATCTCATCCTCCCGCATCTCCGGGAACAGTGGCAGGGTCACGCAGTGTGCGGCCAGATATTCCGCATTGGGACAGTCTCCCGACCGATAGCCCAGATTGGCATAAGCCTTCTGTAAATGGCAGGGTACCGGATAATGCATGTTACATTCCACATCATTTGCTGCCATATACCGGATAAAGTCTTCATGATCCGGCACCGTAATGACAAACAGATGGAAGACCGGAGTGGTGTTCTCCGGATGTTTCTGCATGGTGATCAACGGATTTGTGATCTCCTTCAGATAACGATGTCCGATCTCCTGCCGTCTCTTCGTCCACTCCGGCAGATATTTCAGGCTGACACTCAACACTGCCCCCTGCAGACCTTCCAGCCGGTAGTTGTAACCGATCTCATCATGATAATACCGCACATCACAGCCTTGATTCTTCAGACGGTCGATATGCTTATAATATTTTTCTTCCTGACAGGTAACACTGCCGCCCTCACCAAAGGCGTAGAGGTTCTTGCCCGGGTAGAAGCTGAAGCAGGCCAGGTCTCCCAGCGTTCCCACATTTCTGTCCTCAAACTTTGCTCCGTGAGCCTGGGCACAATCCTCCACCACAAACAGTCCGTGACGGTCTGCAATCTTGCGGACTCCCGCATAGTCAAAAGGCTGACCGTAGAGGTGAACACCAATAATGCCTTTCGTCTTTTCCGTGATCTTAGCCTCCAGTACGGAAGGATCGATCTCCCAGGTATCCGGTGTACAGTCTGCGAACACCGGTGTGGCTCCTGTATAGCTTACCCCCCATGCAGTTGCTATATAAGTATTGGCCGGAACGATCACTTCATCCCCGGGGCCTACGCCCAATGCCAGCATTGCCAGATGCAAAGCGGAGGTACCGTTGTTGACACCACTGGCAAATTTGCTTCCCACATAGGCGGCAAACTCTTTGTCAAAGGCATCTGCATATTTTCCGCCGGAAAAAGCGGTCTCTTTACATACGTTCTCAATGGCTTTCCGGTAGGCTTCCGCATGCGCCTCCACATCTCTTGTCAGATCGATTCTTTTAATATGTGCCATGGTATTATCCTTCTTTCTTCCGTTTCCGGGGCAAAAGCCCTCAACCTTGATGCCTACGGATTGTTCCGTGCTACGCACTTATGAGCGAGTTCATGTGGGCTTAGACCTTTTTCCCCTGGCATCTTATATATGCTTCTTAATATAAAACTCGTTAAACAATCTTGCAATCTGTACCAGATAATTACAGATCGTCTTAAATACCTTAACGGTAGTATTGTAATCTTCCTGCCACTCCACCGGGTAATCCAGGATCTTCACACCCCGCTTCTCCGCCCGTAACAGGAATTCGATCATATAGAACCAGCCGTTATCCTGACTGCAGCCCTCAATCAGGGAAAGAGCAGTCTGTCTGCGTACAAAGGTAAAGCCGCAGATGGCATCCGTGGACTTCATCCGCAGGAACAGTTTCAACAGAATCAACAGTCCCTGGGACGTGATCCTGCGATACCATTTTCTTCCCTTTGTATCGGATTCTCTGGCGAAACGGCTGCCGTTAATGTATTCGATCTGAGGCTGTGTTTCAAAAAGATGGATTGCCTCTCCCAGATGTTTGATATTGGTAGACAGGTCAATGTCCATATATCCCACCACGTCACCGTGGCTCAATTCCACACCTCTGCGGAAAGCCGCACCGACACCGCGGACATTGATTCTCTCATATCTTACTGTTTCATATTTCTGACAGAGCATCTCCGCGATCTGCGGGGTCTCGTCCTCGGAACCGTTATCCACAATAATGATCTCATAATCTTCAAATGCGATCTTACGCAGATACTCCACCGTCCGTGTCACACCGCTTTCCAGCCGCAGACGCTCATTTAATACCGGAAAAATTATCGTAAACATCATTTTGTCAGTTTTTCCACTCCTTCTATTACATAACGCTGTCTCTTAAAGCTCATATTCAGAATGACGGACAGGTATTTGAAGATCAATGTCAGCATCACCGACATCATGAAAAATCCAAAAGAAATCAGAGTCATCAGGCTCATCCAGCCTTCCACCGGGCGTACCGTGCTGAAGATGGAATAAACGATCCACCCGAACATGATCACCATGACTACAAACAGAATACTACTGATCAGCATGGAAAATTTCTCCAGTACATCCGTGAAAATGATCAGCGTATCCAGAGCCAGACTGCTGCGGGTATTCCGCTCTTCCCGGTTCCTGGTTCCCTTTGCCATCTCTTTATTGTCATAGACTATGGTCTCCGCCCGCAGTCCGCAGTTCATATACATGGCCTTGCGGTAAGGAATATACGCATTCATCTGGTTCACACGGTTCACTGCCCGTCTGGAAATAATGCGGAAACGTTCCTGACGCAGCTTATGGGTATTACGGCTTCCCAAATTGTACACCACATAGAAAAGTCTGGAGGTAAATGCTACATCCCGCTTCGGTGCCGCAGCCACCACGTCATAGCCTTCCAATGCCTTATGATAGATATCCATGATCAGGGACGGTTCAAAATCCAGCAGACAACGGTCGAATTCAAAGAGAAAATCTCCAACAGCCAGATCTCTTCCGGCGTTCATGGCCATTTCCACCCCCTGATAAAAGCTCAGATTGATCAGGCTCACCACATGGCGGGTATTGCTTTCTTCCAGATAGCGGTGGATCTCCTCAATGGTATCATCCATGCAGCAGTCATTCACACAGACGATCTCATATTTTTCAAAATTCTGTTCCATGGTCCCGCAGACAGTCTTCAGGAACTCTCTGATATTTTTTCCATCGTTGTGCAGATACAGCACGCAGGATACGAAATTTTTCTCTTTATTCTGTATTGCTTCTTTCTCCATAATGTTTCCTTTTTCTTCGCGATTAATCTAAAAACGGATCCAGATCATATACGGTATTGATCTTGCCCGATAATACACTGATAAAAACAGGATCTTCGGAAAGAGCCCGGATTACTGTGGGTCTCGAATCGTCGATCTCCGAAGCCTTCAGAATGGGCTTCATGGAAAACAAAGATTTCTCATAGCTGAACGCATACTCTTCCCGCATATATTTCCGTGCCAGTGTGGACATATACTCCCAGGCGCTCTCCGGTCTGCCGGGGCAATCGTTACAGTTCCCCAGAAAACCTCCCTGACAGCAGTTGCCATTCTCTCCCACACAGGGAAACTGTGGTGTCGCATCATAGCTGGTCTTATGAGGAGTAAAGGTTACCGAAGTCAGGGAATGATAACCGGTCTTTCCAAACGGCATAATGGAGAAAAAGGGGCCATCCATTACCGTAAAACCGATATTCCGGATCTTATCGCTGGCTTTGCAGAGAATGATCTCGCACAGTTCATATTTCAGTCCGAAATCCTGAGTCTCTGCGCCCTTTACTTTCCTCAGGATCTGATTCACAGAAGCATAGGTGGCATTCAGGACAAAGGGCGCCCGGTAGACCTCCTGTTTTCCTTCGTGAAGTGCCGTCACCTCATAACAGTCCGTCTGCTTTTCGATCTCCGTGATCTTCCGTCCGAAATGCAGCTTTATGCCGGGATATTTTGCAATCTCCTCCATGAGGTAATCCCGCAAAATATGGGCATCGTACGTATATTCCTCCGTCAGGAACGCTCCGTCACACAAGCCCGGCTGAAAATACTCTTCCACCGGAAGAGGTTTGCAGGGGATCCCCGCATCCTTGCAGAATTTGCGGAACTCAGTTGCGTCTGTCCAGGAAAAATGGCTGGAAGTCGCGTAGATCTGCTCAAACTTCGTATGAATACAGAAGGAATAGTCCTCCACAAAACGCTTGAAATACCCCGCTGATTTCATAGCGGTGGACAGAGATCTGGGATAATGGTAGCCCATGTGAACTCTGGCCTGATTGATATATGTGGCTCTGGTAAAAGGAGCCTGTTCAATCTCCAGTACCTCTACCTGTTGTCCTTTTTTTCCACAGTACAGGGCCGCGTACAAGCCATACAGTCCCGCACCGATGATCAGTTTATCCATTTTTCCTCCTGCCGGTGACAAGTGCCAGTACATAAGGCAGCGCCAGCATCACCGGATATACATATCGCATCTGTACGGTGGGCCCGAACAACATGGTCCCGTAATAGCCTGCCACAATGGCAAGGGGCAGACAGAACCGCTTCCTGTCTACGATCACCAGCACTGCTGCCAGGGCCAGATACAGCCACAGATAGCTTCCCGGCACGAAGAGATATTTCAATACCGGAGTCCGCAGATAACTGTTGTTCTCCGCCCAGCTCTCCAGCTGTTCAAAGAGCCACGGCCATTTGCTGTCCTTGTAGATCCCTCTGTCATTCAGCGTGTCTTCTTCCCATCTGGTCTGCACATAGCTTAATCCTGCTCTGCCCTCCACACGGTTCACATCCGCATGGGTCGTATCAAACGGAGACAGGAACCCGGCATTGGTAGCCAGTGCCGCATTGATCATATCTCCCGGATACTGCGTCAGCAGGTGCAGATATACCCGGATAAATTCACCGGAACGGTAGCGTGCCACATAAGTGTTGGTATGTCTTTTGACAGGATCCGCAATTCCGGGATCATAATCCCGATACGCCTCATCCAGAATAAAATCATTGATCAGTGCTTTGTCCGCCGCATCCATGGTATTGTCATCCTCCGCAAGGACGCTGACTCCCCCGTGATAGATCATACAGCGGGATAACTGCTGGATCGGCATGCTCAGCATCTCCCGGCGGTCTCCCTGTTCCGCATGCGTGACGGAAAATACCGCAGACAGCACAAAAAGCCCTACGCAGAAAGCTGCTCCGCATACCACCAGCAGTCTCCCCCAGAGCTTCCTCGCTTTTTTTCCGAAACAAAAGGTCAGGAATGTAAAAGCCAACAATACGATCATTGCATATTTTCCGTTGTTACGGAATAAGATCATCCCCACGGTTCCCAGGGCAAACAGCAGATCCCGGATCCCGGGCCGCCAGGCATTGCGGTCTTCCCACAGCAGATCTGCGAGACTGACCAGCTGCAACAGCAAAAATACACTGAATACCGTGTCCTTGGTCATGCTGACACTCATATACCAGTGAAACGGGAAAAACATCCCCAGTAACTGAATGGCCAGCTGCCACCCTGCGGCAGTTTTCCGGTGATGCAGTACCAGCATTCCATAAGCCATGCTTCCCGAAAGCAGCAGCATCTGTACTGCCGTATAGAATGCCATTCCGGCATTCACACTGCCGAAGATATGACTTCCCAGCCACAGCATCCCCTGTAGAAACAGAGTATGCACAATGGGGTGATGATCGAAATAATAATGTTCCATGATCTGTCCCGTCTGCACCGGTGCATCATAGGCACAGATTCCGGGATAATATGCCAGATATACCGGCAGCCAGGCCAACAGCAGAAACAACAGACTTCCGAAAAATATCTGCACACCGGAGCGGCGCTGCAGCCAGGCGGAAAGGCGGGCATACCATGCAGCCTGCTTTTTCCCGGTGTCTTCGGCGGTCTGTGCCCGGTTCCAAAGTCGATGCACCACCCAGGTTCCAAGAAATCCCAGAAGGCACCCCAGCACTACCGTCCACAGCAAAGTACTTCCGATGTAGTCTGCCGTCCACAGGATGTTTCCCGCAGATGCCAGATCTTTTTCTGTTTTTGCAAAAAATACAAACAGACATCCCAGAACACTCAGCAATACAACGCCTTTGCGTCTGGGAAGAATTTTCTTTTCCTGCATATTACAACCCTTTACGCACCTGATGCTCCCCATGGACGCGATTCAGGCGATATTCAAAATCTTTCCGGTCCTTGGCCGCCATGACTTCCAGCATCATACCGGCAAAAAACGACTGGATCCCCGCCAGCAGGATAAAGCCACAGGCGATCAGTGTCGGGAATCTGGGCACCAGACCGGTATTCAGATATTCCAGGAAGACCGGTACGAACAGGATCACGGAAACAGCGATCAATAACAGGGCCAGCATACCGAAAAAGTGCAGCGGCTTGTAATTTTTGTACAGCTGCATCATTTTACGGATCACACGGAAGCCATCGCTGTAGGTATTCAGCTTGGACTCACTGCCCTGGGGACGATCGCGGTATTCCACCACTACGTTTTCCACCTGCATGTTGTAGTTCACCGCGTGGATCGTCATCTCTGTCTCGATCTCGAATCCCTTGGAAAATACCGGGAACGTCTTTACAAATTCATAGCTGAAAGCGCGATAACCGGTCATGATATCCTTAATGTTGGCATGAAACAGGCTGTTGATCCCCGCCCGCATCAGACTGTTGCCGAAATTGTGGAACGGGCGCTTGTTCTCCGTAAAATAAGTAGAGGAAAGCCGGTCTCCCACCACCATATCCGCCTGGTGCTGCAATACCCTGTCTACCATCTCCTGTGCGCAATCCAGCGGATATGTGTCATCTCCGTCGATCATCAGGTAACATTCCGCATCGATCTCACGGAACATCCGGCGTATTACATTTCCCTTTCCCTGTGCATATTCATAGCGTACGATTGCTCCTGCCTCCGTAGCCAGCTCCACAGTGCGGTCGGTGGAATTGTTATCATATACATAGGCCACTGCCTGGGGCAGGAACTTTTTCACATCCGACACCACCTTGGCGATGGTCTTTTCCTCGTTATAGCAGGGAATCAATACCGCAATTTTATCCATTTTCCATTCCTCGTATTTCATTTTATCATTCAGAGCATCACATAAATTTGCAAAACCACCTGATAAATCGGTCTTTCCTTTTGCATATATAAAACTATTGTACCACGCTTATTGATTTACAGCCACTGTTTTTTTATGCTATAATCAAGCGTGAAAATGCAGCGCTCAAAAGTTCCGGAAGACTTCCTGTCTCTCGCCGGTGCTTGCGGGCAAGAAAGGACTTTTCCCATGCAAAAGTTTTATCGTCTGTCTGTAAATATCGTAAAGATCCTGACACTGCTGCTGGCAGTTTTTCTGTTTATTGGCAGCTTTCTCACTACCTGTTATGCCGAAAACATGGAGACCCAGCAGGTGCTTCTGCGCTTTGACAATCCCTTGTGGAATCTGCTGGAGCTTGCCGGATACGGGCTTTTATTTGCCTGTTGTCTGTCTCTGTCCGGCAAGGCCGGTGTGAAATTCCGCCGCGGGCTGCTTGTTTTTACTCTGGGGCTGATCCTGCTTCTGGGTGGGATGCTCATCGTCTTCGGCCGCACAGTTCCTGCTGCGGACGCCTTATCTGTATACAATGCTGCCGCTGAATGGATCCTTGGAAATAAAGATATTATCCACCCCACCTTCTCTTATCTGTCCTATTATCCACAGCAGATCGGCCTGATGGCCTTTCTGGAGCTGCTGCTCCGCCTGTGGAATCTCACCGGGCTGAGCGTTCCCGCCTGGCATTTTGTCAAGCTGGTCTATGTCTGCCTGCTGTGCGTGGCCGTTCTGTTCCAGTACCGTTCCCTGCGCTATCTGTGGCCGGATGATTGGGAACCGGTCTCCTGCTGTTATCTGATTCTGGTATGCTGTAACCTGCCTATGATCCTGTACAGTTCCTTCGTCTATGGCGAGATCCCTTCCTTCGCAATGCTTTCTGTGGGACTATTTCTTCTGTTAAAGCTGTTGGCAGACTGTATTCCGGCACATTCCGTGGAGACCACTTCCCCGGACGACACCCGCGTCGTGGGTACTTCCCACGCATTATCCGCAGTTACGGTCTTTACCGCCCTTGGCAGTATCCTGTTCCTTACTTTAAGTGTGATGCTGCGCAAGAACTCCCTGATCCTCATTATTGCTGTGCTGCTGGTGCTGTTCTTCGAAGCGCTGCGTCCGGGACGCAGCGGCAGGGCGTGCATCGGCCTGATGGCTATGGCAGTCTGTCTTACCATTACCTCCGTGGGAGTCCTGCCGCTGTTGCAGAAGTGCTACGAGAAAAAAGCCGGCAATACCTTAAGTTCCGGTGTCACCGCCATGTCCTATTTTGCCATGGGGATGCAGGAATCTTCCCGGGGATGCGGCTGGTACAACGGCTTCAATATCGATACCTATGATGCTGCCGGGATGAATTCCGACGCAGCCAATGCAATCAGCCGGGCGGCGATCAACGAGCGTATAGCCTATTTCCGGGAGCATCCCGGCTATGCCGTGAACTTCTATCTCCACAAGCATCTGTCTCAATGGGCAGACGGTACTTATGCCAGCCGGCAGGCCACTCTGGCCACCTACGGTGGGCGAAGCGACTTTTTGAAGGAAGTCTATGAAGGTTCTCTTGCCTCTGCTTATATCGAATGGGGCAATGCCTGGCAGAATGTGTTGTATCTGGGCATGCTGTTGTTCTGTATTGCTACAGTCAGGAAGCGCCGTCCCGGCAATGGCTCCGCGAATGCCGCAGCCAACGACGATTTCCGTTTCCGCAACCTCTGCCTCTACACCTATACGGGACTGATCGCCGTGCTGGGCGGTTTCCTGTTCCACACGATCTGGGAAGCCAATTCCCGCTATATTTTCGTGTACAGCCTGCTGCTGATGCCTTACTGTGCCGCCGGGATCCATGATGGACTCGTGCGTCTGGCAGCATGGCGCAGCAACAGAACGCTGACACGTCACTCAAATTCATAAAAGCAAAAAACTCCCGTGAATCGAATAAAATAACATTCCATTCGGTTCACGGGAGTTCTCGTTTGTATTTTAAACCTCAAAATTCACAAATAAAATACAAAAATATGTTTTTTCAAGCCCAAAAAAATTATTATTTTCGTTAATAAAATATTTTGAACAAATTTCGTACAAAAAATCCTATCTTACCATACTTTTTGTACGAGAATGCTTATAAACGGCTTATTTACGAAAATCCTACGGAAACAGTATTTTCTAATAATACATGGCCCCCTGTAAAAAGCCCCAGAAGTAATACAGGCCACACACCAGATGCCACAGATAGGCCAGCCATTGTATCGCAGCCAGTCCCTTTTTCTTCTTCGTATCCGCCTTTCCGGTAGCCCGCAGCAATACCAACAGTGCTCCCACAAATGCAAAAAAGATACCGTACATATATCCCCAGGAAAAGTTAAAATCCATCTCCCGGAATCCCTTCTCGTACAGGCAAAACGCCATCAGAAAACTCATACCGTAAATCTGCCAGGAGAAGCGGTAAATGCTGTCTCTGCACAACTCCTTATAGTTCAACAGAAGCACCAGGATCGGGAAACCGACAGCCAGACCGATAGCCAGCGGAAGATTACCGCAATACTGCAGCCACACATGTCCCAGCGTAAAACCGATGCCGCCTTCCTGTCCCTCCTGCGGGACGAACACACCGCGGAACTGGTACAACAGATCCGCAAAAGTAGGAAGGAAGCATACTCCCAGCCAAATGGTGGGCATGAAGTTCCGGAATTTGCTGTGGAACATTCTCCACAGCATCAGAATTCCCGCGGCCCCCACCAGTACGATCGTAAAGCTCGGCTTCGCCATCGTTGCCAGTAACAGATAAACAGAAAAGAGGATATAATCTCTTCCATACTCCTTGTGGGCATTGTCCTGTTCATACAGAGGCATCAGCTCTGCATACTTGAAAAATGCCAGGATTGCAAAGGGTCGTGCCGCCATATAAGTAGCGTTATGGAAAGGATTTGCCGTAAATACTCCCAGATACTTGTACTTGATCCCCGGCAGATAGATTCCCATTGGCGGATATACCATGGATACGAAAAACAGGGATACCGCTACCGTTCCTGTGAGTACGCCGGGAAGCCAGGCTTTCCCGGGCATGGCTTTACGCAACTCCGCCCCCACGTGCCTGTCCAGCATTATTTTCAGGGCGATCATCGCTGCGCTGTTCAGCAACATCGCTGCCAGCGCCATGGCCAGTTCCGTTCCGGTGGGCAGACTGCCTGTGACCAGATGGATCACTGCCGCCAGCTTGAAGAGGATCGGATAGGGAAAGCTGTAACCGCTGTCCAGTCCCTGCATTTCCAGAATGTATGCCTTCATATCGGAATGATACAATCCCGTCCCCAACATACTTTCCACGCACTGCCGGTAAAACAGCCAGAGAGTAACCGCCGAAGCAATCCCCACCAGTACGGCAAACACAACGATCTCTATGAAATTTTCGACATTATTTCTTTTTCCCGTACTATTTTCTGCTGTTTTCTGTCTCATGCCGCCTTTTCCCGCTATCCGTCCAGGTTTCACAGTCGGATCCTATTTCAGCTTCGTGTAATATGCTACCACTTTTTTCACCGCATGGATCACATCTTCCACGTCTTCGTCGGTCAATCCGTAGTACAGAGGAATACTCATGACTTCGTTGTAGTATTTCTCCGCATTCGGGCACAGCCCTTTTTCATAACCCAGTTTTTCATAATAAGAGTGCCAGTATACCGGCAGATAATGTACCTGTGGGCAGGTATTCTCTGCATACAGCGCGTCAAAGAACTGCCGTCTGTCGCAGTTCAGATTCTCCAGATTCAGATGCAGTACATACAGATGCCAGGTCGTGTCAGACTCCGGGATCTCCTTCTGCAGGATCAGTTCCGGCATGTCTGCGAAGGCTTCGTTGTAGCGTTTGCGGATTTCCTTTCTACGTTTCTCAAAAGCAGGAAGCTTCTTTAACTGGCTAAGTAACAATGCTGCCTGAAAATCCGTCATACGATAGTTAAAGCCCAGTTCCACCTGCTCGTTGTACCACAGAGCATCTGTAGGATGTACCATTTCCTCCGGATCTCTCGTAATACCATGAGTTCTCAATCTCCTCAGATGGCGATATAGTTTCTCATCATTCGTTGTAATTGCTCCGCCTTCTCCACCGGTTACTGTCTTCACCGGATGGAAGCTGAAGCAGGTCATATCTGCCAGGCTTCCCACCGGCTGTCCCTTATAGGTTGTCCCAATGGCATGCGCCGCATCCTCGATCAGGAGCAGGTTATGCTCTTTGCAGATTTTCCTGATCTCATCCAGTTCCACAGCCTGTCCGGTGAAATCCACTGCGACAATTGCCTTGGTTCTGGGGGTGATCAGCTTCCGAATGGATGCCGGATCAATATTATAAGTCTCCGGGTTAATATCCGCAAAGACCGGCTTTGCACCGGCATATAATACACAGTTGGAAGAAGCTGCAAATGTAATGGAGCTTACGATAACCTCATCCCCTTCGCCAAAACCCGCTGCCAGAGCCGCCAGATGCAGGGCTGCAGTTCCGTTGCATACTACTACTGCATATTTAGCATGTGTCAATTCACACAAATGTTCTTCCAGTTCCTTTACCTTAGGTCCACAGGTAATGTAGTCGCTGGTCATTACTGCTGCCACTGCATCTACATCTGCCTGGTCAATATATTGCCGTCCGTAGAAAATTTTATTCTCTCGTACAGGTTTTCCTCCAAAAATAGCTAATTCTTCCATAGGGGCCTCCTTTGGTCACTTTTTGCCTATTTACTGACTCATCTTATCATATTGAAGAAAGAAAAACAACAATGGTGTTGGCATCCATCGCTTTGCTGCGGTATAATTAAACCGTTATAAATCCATACTTACTGTTCACAGAAAGGATCTCTTCGCCTTATGAGTTCAAATACGAAAAAGAAAATAAAATCATGGAAACTCTTTTCCGGTATCGTTATTGTAGTTCTGCTGCTTGCCGTAACAGCCGCCGGAATTCTCTATGTGAAAATATATGAACCCGGAAAACGTTCCGCCGATCTTGGGCGCCTGCAGCAGGAATCCTATCAGGGAGTCTTCTGCTCCATGTATGCGCCGGAAGCTTTCCCGGAAGACATTTACTCTACCTATATGGGTTACGATGCTGTCAGCTGTTCCCATCGCCTGACTTCCTTTTCCGATATCTCCGATTATCTGAAAACTGCTTTTTCCTCCGGAAATGAGGTCACTCACGTATTGCTCATTTTGGACCCCTTACTGCTGTGGAACAGCAATTTCCATAATAACAGTCGATTTTATGCCTCTTTCGATGAGTATCTTTTGGCATATGTCGATTCTTATTCCGGTGTTGAATTTACCATAGTATTCTCCTGTCCTTCTCTGAAATACTGGCAGGCCCACAGCAGCGACACCGAAACCTACGAAAATCTGGTGCAGGTTCTGGCAGCTCCCCTGTCTGTCCGGGAAAATGTCTCTCTGTTCTTCCCCGGCGGAGAAGAATGGCTGATCTCCAATCCTGATGCCTATGACACTCCTCTGGAATTAAATGCTGTCGCTGCCCGATCCGTCATGCTGCTGGTATTGAGCGGCACCTTGCAATACCATGGTATAGATGCCGATAACTCCAGTCTGACACAGTTTGATACCTTGGTGCAGGCAGCCATTAATGCCCCTGCTTCCTACTCCGATCTGTCCGATTATGACATCGTCTTTTTCGGTGACAGCGTATTCGGAAACTATCAGGATTTTGCCTCCATCCCCGGTGTTATCGGTGCCCTGACGAAAGCCTCCGTTCACAACCGTGCCATCGGAGGTTCCTCCGCCACACAATTGACCCCCGATGACAAATCCTTCCCCAGTGCCGTACAGCGCTTTTTATCGGAAGATACTGCCGAAATCTCCGGGGAGAAAAAACTTTGTTTCGTAATCAATTACGGATTGAATGACTATTTTACGGGATATACTGTGGAGCAATACCGTGACGGTCTGCAAGCAGGGGTGCAATCTCTGCAGGATGCTTACCCGGATGCTGAAATTCTGATCGCTTCCTCGAATTTCATTACAGCGTTCGACAACGGTACCGCTTTCAACAATGATCTGGATGAAATTCTGAACGATTATGTGACCGGTGCCGAAGAAACCGCGGCGGCCATGAACGTTTTCTTTCTCAATACCAACGAGGCATTGCAATGGAATCCCCAAAATGCTACCTGCTATCTGGTGGATGCCGTTCATCCCAACGAAGAGGGACGTTTCCTGTTTGGCACAGCAATTATAAAGGCTTTAGAGGAGGATATTTTTTCTTATCCTGTACACTGATATCTTTTCCCAGCTGTACTTCGATCACCTGGAGCTCCGTGTCTGCCAGAAGCATATGCCGGCATCCCGCCGGCATCCGCAGCACATCACCGGCCTTTACTCTGCATTCCTCACCATCTATCACTGCCCGGCCTTCTCCGTAGATCACCGTCCATACCTCATCCCGGAATTCATGGCTGTGATAATTCATCTTATGTCCGGGATTCAATGTCACTTTGATCGTCAGACTTTCCTTTTCCACATCCATAATCCGGAAGCTTCCCCAGGATTTTTCTGCGAACATGACCTGCTGGGTAAAACTGCTCACATATGGTTTGATATAGCTGGACTGCTCTTTGTCCGATACCAGAATCCCCTCGGGGCTGGCCGCCACGACAATATCCTGCAATCCCATGCACAGCACCGGCATATCCAGCTCATTCACCACATGGACATTCCGGCAGGTCTCATTGAGCACCGCCTCCCCGACGCATGCACTGTCCATGGCTTCCGTCAGGGTGTTCCAGGTACCCAGATCCTTCCAGGTTCCGGCAAAACGCATGACCTCGATCTCAGGTTCCTTCTCCACCACCGCATAGTCGAAACTGATCTTCTGTAGGGTTTCATATTTTGCCAGCAAATCTTCATAATCGGTAAACTCTATGAGTTCATGAGCTTTCTGCAATACATAATTCAGGCGGAAGGCAAACACTCCGCCGTTCCACAGCGCTCCCTGTCTGATATATTCCGCTGCCTGCTCCTTGTCCGGTTTCTCCTTAAACATTTCCACCGGGCTGATATTTTCCGCTGTTTTCGGAATGATATAGCCATATTTTTCGCTGGGATACGTCGGTTCCATACCCATCAGCACCAGATGTGCCGCACTCTGTGCCGCACGCTCCTCCAGCCGGTGCAAGGCTTCGAAATAATCCTTTTCCACATACGGATCCACCGGACATACAATCACCGGCTCTTCTCCCGTCACTCCCTGCACATCCTGCAGATATGCCACCGCCAGTGCAATCGCCGGGAAGGTGTCTCTTCTGCAGGGCTCCATGCTGATACCGACATTTTCTCCCAGCTGGTTGTGGATGGAAGAGATCTGTGCCTTGGATGTGGCAATCGTGATCTTTGCCTCCGGATCCGCCTCCCGGATCTGCCGGTATACTCGCTGCACCATGGACTCCAGGCCGCCGTCTTCCGTATGGAATATTTTGATAAACTGCTTGGAACGGATCTCGTTGGACAGGGGCCAAAGCCGCTGTCCGGAACCGCCCGATAAAAGTATGATATTCATAAGCGTCCTCTCTTAATTCTGTACGGTAAGCAGCAGATAATCTCCTACCGTATCCACTACATCATAGGAAAAATCAATGTATTGCAGATCTCCCTGATACAATACCAGCAGGCCGTCTCCCACCATCTCCACCAGTTCTGCGGCCTGTTGCTCTGGATAGATGTAGTGATACCGGTCCGCATAAGCCGGAAGCTCTCTTCCGTTGGAGACATTACTCTTCCCCTGATAATACTGTGCGTCTATCTTACAGACATACTGGGTCAGGATCTCCGTGGCATCCCGGTTGAACTGCCAGCCCAGATTGCCGGTGATGTACAGACTTTCGTATTCCTCCAGAGAATCCGCTTCCGCCACCGCCTTCATGAAATCTTTGTTATAGTACTCTCTGCTTTCTTCCGCATAGGTAGTAAAATAAGTCCCGAAGAACAGAATACTGCTGATTCCATAGGCAGCTGCGGCCACCGGCCACAGCTTTTTCCATTTTCGAACCGCCAGACCGATTCCGTAGGCACATAACAGGATGATCGGATAGAAAATAATATTCACACGGTTAATGTTGACTTCGTAAGTGATCAGGCCGACCCAGATCCCGGTGACCAGGAAGCCCCATAATGCCAGCATCCGTGTCTGTTTTTCAATGTTTTTCTCCCGGAAGAGCTGTATGGTAAATACAATGATCCCCGCAAAGACAAACGGGATCGACACATGATACAACGGGCCAAAAGCCGGAATCGAATTGAAGAAAATATCCGGCAGCTGCAGGAATACATGGCTGAACAGAGCCCAAGCATTTTTCCCCAGCTGTGCAAAGGAAAAGTTCAAAAGCGGAATTTCAGCCGGCGCTTCCACAGGCACCATATGAAGAATACAAAAAGAAATGCAGTTACGGAATAGGCAGCGATACCGTAACAGTAAAATGTCAGTCCGAAAAAGACCATGGACAAGTATAAATAGCGTCGTTTTTCCAATCCAAGAAGCAGTAAATAAAATCCCAGCAGGAAAATATGCGGGAAGAGATTGCAATCCAGCGACCAGCGGCTCTGCATAAACTGCCAGGGATTCACAGCGGTCAGCAGCATTGCCACCAGGGCGATCCGTTCAGAGAATAATTTCCTGCCCACAAGATATACCAATGCCACCGCGCCAGAGGAGATCAGTACCATCGGCAGACGCACCGTTACCGTGTTGAATCCGAACAGTTTGATAAAGGGGACCATGCAATAAGCAAGGAGAACGCTCATCTGACTGTATCTCCAGGCAGTAAAATGAACCGGCAGAAAAGTACCATATCTGTCGGTTCCGTATTTTGATAATGCCCAGGCATCCACCGCTCCCATGGCCTCGTCCTGGTTGATACCGTCCGGCACTGTGGCAAAACGGATGCAACGCAGGATCATGGCAAGCGCAAGGATGCTCCAGAAGAAAATTTTTCTGTTTTTACTGTTCCAAAGACCGGTGGAAGTATCCTGTGTCATAGTATTCATAATCGTACGATACCTTTCGATGTTCTCTTTCAGGCTTCCCGCGTCATTTTTTCCGCCGCATATGGCCTGTCACTATCACATCATACCACAGAATGTTGCATTTGTCCCTAGTCTTCCGTATACCGGTCCAGCATTTTGAGATATTTCAAAACCGCTTTCTTCTTATCCTCCGGAAGATTACGATATGTATGCAATATCAATTCTTCCTCCTGTGCATGTACTTCCACCATTTCCCGCTCATCGAAGATATCTGTGATCGAGATTCCCAGCTGGTTGCAAAGAATCATCATGGTATCGATTCTGGGAACTGTCTTGCCGGTCAGAAAACAGCTTACCGTAGAGGATGACAGTCCCGAATGCCTTGCAATCTTATAAGGTGTCGTGCCTCTTTCGGCACAGAGCTGTTTGAATTTTGCCGCAAGTTCCCTGCATTTTTCTTTGGTGTCGTACATATTGTTTTACCGCCTTTGTCATTTATTTAGGTCTCTATAAAGTACATGACAAAAATCGACGGATTCTTACAAAAAATTTTTTGTGTGGTGTACGCTGTATGCGTTTCACAGAAAGGAAGCAAAAAGACCTGCCTGTCGGCAGATCTTTTGAGTATTATAATATTTTCTGTTTTACATCATCAGCAGGCTTTCATGATTTATTTCATCATAAATAAATTCCGCCCATTCCTCAACAGTATCATGGTCGACAAAATCCTTGTCCATTGCCAGTGCCTTGGATAAATAAGAATCACGAACGGCACGAGCTGCTTCCACTTCATTCAAATGATACTTTCTGACCAAGGTATCCCGTACATAACTCTTAAATTCCCTGATTTCCGCATTTGTCATACCATTCACCTTCTTCCCCTTGCGTTCAAATATTTCTTCTTGTTATTTATCATATCACAAGATAATACTTTTATGCAAGATATCGCTTTTAAAGTATGAAAGGAATACTGTTGCGGATATACCTCTCCATTATCTTTCAAAAACTCCTTATAATTAATGTCTTCCGGTATGACTTTGCCTCCGTTAACCTTATACGCTATATTAATTATATTGCCATCCGCAATTTCTCCATAGCAAATATCGTATTTTCCATCCTGATTGTGCTCTAGTATATTGTATGCAGACAGCATCTGTGGTTTCAATCGATTATTCAGGACAAATTTTCCCCATCTTTCCGAATGTCGTGGATAGGAACCTATTACTAAATCCATTGCACTTATCGGTTTATAATCTACTTCTACAATGTATGGTTCCTCGTTTTTATTATTTTTCGCATTATATTTCTGAGTAGTTCTTATTGCTGCCAGCGCTGCATGATCATAGCTTGGCGTTGTATAAAAACCCGGGCCAAAATCCAGATAGGGTTTACTATATTTCAGATCGATTCCATGATTAACTATATTTATTGCTGAACTATAATTGGTTCCATGATATAATTTCATCTTATGTTTACTTTCTTTCACAGTATTTTTACTTCAATATGTTTCCCTAATGCACTGGCATATTTTTCCAAAACCACCAATGTAGGAATTCCCGAGCCATTCTCCAGTCTGGCAATATTAGACGCTTTCATCCCTGTACGATCCGCGATATCACTCTGTGTCAAACCCTGTCGATGTCTCTCTGCCACCAATTCCTTGACAACTTCATCCGTATGACTCGACACTTTTTTCTGTATTGCTTCCACATATGCCTGCAATCTTTTTAGCTGATCTTTTTTCCGCTCCTCGTCATCTCGCAAAATTTCAAATTTTATGCCATTCATATCTTCTCTTATATCGTTTTCTTTCATAATTCATACCCTTCTTCTATGTTACTGATTACTTTGTTATTTCATATTATATCACTGATGATAGTATCTTTCAAGATATGTTACAAGGAATATTTATTCATATATAAAGTGCCGGAATTCTGAAGTCCCCTCGATTTATCGAAATCCCTTTAGCCGTCAAAAACTTTACTCCCTCATTAGATAATGTTATACTTTTTATAAAACATCCCGAAAGGAGCCTGATCTTAAATGCGGAAATTTATTATGGATAAATATAATCTGATTGCATTTGCCATCGGATTGATTCCCACCATTCTACTTTACCTGTTTCCTCCGGATGCCGCTGTCCCCTTTTGGGCATTTTCTATTGTTTTATTCTTTCTGTTAATTGCCATCTGGATGTGTGCAAAGCTATGGTTAGAATCCAAAAACGATAAGGCTGTTCCCACGATATCCATCATCGAATGCAGTCACAATGTCTGTATTTGTAAAACACATGATTTTATCACATATAACTCGATTGTTACATTTTATAAGAAGGATGGGAATTTCGAAAAATTAATTGGATTCGGATTAGTAGAAACTATAAACAGCGGCGGAAAATCCGCACAGATTAGGATCGTTCCCGGTGACATGCGGAGCAAGAACCAAGTCTCCGCTTCGGAAATTTCCGATTTTGTCTCTTATATTAATGACAATAAAAATAACATTATTGTACGCCCTACTATAACAAGCGATATCGTGCCTTATATCTATAAAATATTAAATCAGGAGGTTTCCAATGAGTAAACAGATTAAGATCGTACATGTATCCGATGATAATTGTGATGTTTCTCTTAATGTTGGTTCTATTAATGGGGTGCAGGAAGGGGACAAATTTCTGGTATATTCTCTTTCCGACCACGAGATCGTGGATCCGGATACCGGGGAATCCTTAGGATATCTGGAATTTGTGAAGGGTACCGGGGAGGTCGTCCATGTCCAGGATAAGATGTGCACCATCACATCCGTCACATATCGGAAACCGGTAGCCAAAAAGACAATCCGTAAGACAACACCGTCCATGACTATGTGGGCCGGCAGTACCGTGGAAGAAATTGTTCAGGATGATAACCGGGAGCAGATACCTTTTGACAATCCTCATGTGGGAGATCTTGCAAAACCTATTTAAATACTCTTTTCAAAAACGCCAGAGCTTTTAGAAGCTCTGGCGTTTCCCAATTTTTTATTCCACCGTAACGCTCTTCGCCAGATTCCTGGGCTTATCTACATCCAGTCCCTTTGCGACACTGACATAATATCCCAGCAGTTGCAGCGGTATCACCGCAAGGCTGGCCATGAAATGCTCGTCCACCTTCGGCACATAGACAGCGAAGTTCACCTGATCTTCGATTTCGTAGTTGCCATAAGTAGTCATGCCCATAAGGTATGCACCACGGCTCTTGCACTCCAGCATATTGCTTATGGTCTTCTCGTATAACTCGTTCTGAGTCAGAACACCGATCACCAGCGTTCCCTGTTCGATCAGACTGATGGTTCCGTGCTTCAGTTCCCCGGCCGCATATGCTTCGGAATGAATGTAGCTGATTTCCTTCAGTTTGAGGCTTCCTTCCAGACAAACGGCATAGTCTATACCACGTCCTACGAAGAATACATCCGACGCATTGGCATACTTTGCGGCAAACCATTGCAGGCGCTCCTTGTCTTCCAGAATTTTCTGTATCTTCTCCGGAATCGTCAGCAGTTCGGCAATATAATAACCATACTGCTCTTCTGTGATCTTACCACGAACTTTGGCAAACTGCACTGCCAGGCAGTACATTGCTGCAAGCTGCGCACTATAGGCTTTCGTGGTTGCCACCGAAATCTCCGGGCCTGCCAGTGTGTAAAATACTTTGTCTGCTTCTCTGGCAATACTGCTGCCTACCACATTGACAATGGCCATAGTGGTAATGCCCTTTTCCTTCGCTAGTCTTAATGCAGCCAAAGTATCCGCTGTCTCACCGGACTGGCTGACCACGATCATCAGTGCCTTCGGGTTCAGGGACATTTTCCGGTATCTGAATTCTGATGCAAGTTCCACACGCACCGAAATATCTGCCATGTCTTCCAGAACATACTGTGCCGCCATGCCTACATGCCATGCAGAACCACAGGCTACAATATAAATCTGTTCAAATCCCTTGATCTCATCTTCGGTAATTCCCACTGCTTCGAAATCTATCCTGCCATCTTTGATCACAGAATTCAGGGTATCCTGAACTGCTTTCGGCTGCTCATGTATCTCTTTCATCATGAAATGTTCAAAGCCGGCCTTTTCCGCAGCTTCTGCATCCCATTTGATTTCCGTAGTCTGCTTCTCGATTTCATCCCCGTCCAGGTTATAGAAATGAGCTTCTCCGGGAGTCAGCTTTGCGAACTCAAGGTTGCCTATATAATACACATTTCTGGTATATTTCAGAATTGCCGGAACATCAGATGCCACATAGGTCTCCCCATCCGCAATACCAATGATCATCGGGCTGTCCTTACGGGCTACCCAGATCTCACCGGGATAGTCACGGAACATCAGCTCCAACGCATAGGATCCGCGAATACGCACCATGGTTTTCGCAATGGCATCAATGGGACCGAGTTTATACTTCTTGTAGTAATAATCCACCAGCTTGATCGCTACCTCTGTATCGGTCTGGCTGTAAAATGTATAACCATGCTTCAGCAGTTTTTCTTTCAGTTCCGTGTAATTTTCAATGATACCATTATGTACGCCAACGACTTCCGATTCTACCGCGCCGGAACCGGATCTGCTGCAGTTGCCGGAGACATGGGGATGGGCATTGATCTGGCTGGGTTCGCCATGGGTTGCCCAACGGGTATGTCCAATACCACAGGTTCCTTTCAACGCATTTCCATTGTCCGTTTTCTCGACCAGATTCGAAAGACGGCCCTTCGCCTTTACTACCTGTGCCAGGGCATCGCCATCGCGGACTGCCAGTCCTGCAGAGTCATACCCTCTATATTCCAGTTTTGACAGTCCGTCCAGAAGGATCGGTGCTGCCTGTCTATTTCCTGTAAATCCTACAATTCCACACATATACTAATACTTCCTTATCATTCTACCGTGATTCCACCAAGTACGGGAATCTCCAGTCGTTTCAGTAACTCTAATTCTGCAACAATCTCATTATACAAGGTCGATCCTGCCTTTTCTACCAGAACCGCTCCCTGGGCTGCACTTACTTTCTCCATAGCTTCGGCATCATACAGCACGTTATTCAGTATTGTAACGCTAAGGCCTTCCTTTTCCAGAGCTGCCTTAAGTCCTTCACATACCTTGTCCGCTCCGGCCCCCAGATTGCATCCCATCAGGCAGATATTGTTCTGTCCGTTCTTGGCAGCTGCTATCTTTATCGCTGCGAACGCCAGCTCCATGGACTGCTCTGCAGTAAATTCGCGCTTGCCGTAATGTCGTAAACCGTTAACCCATCTATCCAGGAACAGCTTTTTCTTGGAATCTTTTACCACCACGCCAATCTGAGGAATACCATATAGATCCTGCAATCCATCGTTTACACGAATTCGACTGTTAAAAATATACCCCATACACAGGACCGCAGCATATATAAAGGCGAACAGGACAGCTCCCAGCACCACATATTTCTTGCTTACCGCAGGATTTTCCGGAACCAGCTGCTCCTCTTCCACAATGCTCTGTTCTGCGTCTGTCGTATCTTCCAAACCGTTTTCCTTCATCAGAAGCGTATAATACTGTTTTTGGTCTTCTGAAAATGCTGCTTTTGCAGCGGCAATGGTTGTTTCCAAGCCATAAATCGAATTTCTGTAAACTGTCTGTTGATTCATCACATCCATGTTCATTATGTTGCCAGACACTTCAGAAAGCAACACCAATTCATGACTTCCCAACCTGGTGTTCAAATTTCCCTGTTGCTGTTCCATATAAGTCTTTACCGCTTCTGCAATTTTCCCGCAAGACTCTGCATCGGCTCCTCGGATTATTATTTTCAGACTATCGCTTCCTCCAATAGTCAAGGGCTCCCCATTGGTAAGCGTCAAACCGGAATCCACGCTGACAGAGACCAGTTCCCCTACATATGCAGCTTCCAGTCCGGTCTGTTGTTCTATCCAGTCGTACAATCCGACACTGTTAAGGGTATTTCTATAGATTGTTCCCAGGCGCTGAGATCCATTTTCATCTTTTTCCTGAATATTGTAAATCAGTTCCTCCTGTGCAACATTCATAGGATCTAACTGCATATAGATGGAATCCTGCACATATTGCTTCTTCAACGCATATTCTTTTGCATCATCAACAGTCGTCAATACCGCTGTCAGCTGACTATCATCCAGATTTTCACTTAATTGTGCTAACTTTTCTTCTATAGCCATCTCATCCTCAGATGTATTTTCTGCCTCCTGTGACTGCATATTCTGCATATTCTGCATATTCCGATAAGATCTCGTATAACTGAATGCTCCCAGCAGAACTGCTCCCAGAACTATGGCTATCAGTAATCCTCTCCAATGTGACAATATATCTGCTATCATATCCAGCAAATCAATTTCTCGTTCTTTCATTTTTTCTTTGCCCTCCTGTATTCCATGATTCGCTTCTGTCATTCCATACTAATAATTCATTTTCCTACACCGGTTCAAAAAATGTATCCGGATGTCCCGGATCAAATATTTCATTACAGGTCATAACCGTTATCAGATTTTCCGTTTCAGACAGATTTATAATATTATGGGACCATCCCGGTATCATATATACTGCTTCAATCTGGTCTCCGGATACTTCGAATTCGATTTTTTCTCCGGTATTGATATTCCGTTCCTGTATCAGTCCATGGCCGGACACCACAATAAACTGTTCCCACTTACTGTTGTGCCAATGTTGACCTTTTGTGATTCCCGGCTTACTGATATTAATGGATACCTGTCCACAATTCACCGTGTGAATCAGTTCTGTAAAGGAGCCTCTCGAATCCTCATTCATCTTCAACTGATATTTGAATTTTTCCGTCGGTAAATAAGTAAGATACAGGGAAAACAATTTCTTTGCAAAGGACCCCTCCGGCATTTCCGGCATGAGTAACGACACCGGCTGTTGCTTAAATTCCTGTAGCAGATCTACGATCTCGCCTAAAGTAACCTTATGTGTTACCGGTACACAGCAATACCGTCCATCGTCTTTCAGTACAGTATCAACACCGTCAAACTCGCAACGCTGCTCCTTACCTTCCATGAGATCAAACATACCTTCTATCAGATCGTCTATGTACAGTAATTCCAGTTCTGTTGCCCTGTCGTTTACTGTAAATTCTTCATCGTTCGCAACAGCCCAACAGAAGGTACTGACCGCAGAATTATACTTCGGTCTGCTATGTCCCATCAGATTAGGAAAACGATACACGGCAACTTTGGCATCGGTCTCTCTCGCATATTGAAAGAAAAGCTCTTCTCCCGCCTTCTTTGAACGACCATATTCGGAATCTCCAAATCTTCCAGCCAATGTTGCCTGAACGGAAGATGACAACATGATTGTCGCTTTATTCCCGTACTTTTTAAGTGTATCCAGAAGCTTTGATGTAAATCCAAAGTTCCCCCGCATAAAATCTTCCGGATTCTCCGGGCGGTTTACCCCTGCCAGATGGAATACAAAATCAGCTGACTTACAATAAGCATCCAATTCCGCTTCTGTCGACTGTATATCATATTCATAGATTTCATCAACATGGATGTTCGGTCTGGTTCTATTCTTATTCTCTTTAATATTTTTCAGGTTATTGACGAGGGCAGTTCCTACCATCCCCTTAGCACCTGTAACTAATATATTCATCAGTTATCTCCGTACTCTCACTTTTCGTTACTGCTCTTTTCTCCATACCATCTTGTTCACGACATTTACATAGCCCTGTATGATCCGCACTACCTTCATAGATACATTCTCATCCGTATAATCCGGGCACGGCTTTCCTAAAATACCCTTCTGTTTCATATCAATTGCCATACCCGTTGCCTGCAGAAGTTCCTGTGTCGTAATTCCAGCTAATATAAAGTTCCCGGATTCCAGTGCCTCCGGTCGCTCTGTGGAAGTCCGAATGCATACCGCTGCAATAGGATGTCCGATTGACAGATAAAAGCTGCTTTCCTCCGGCAATGTACCGGAGTCAGATACGATCGCCAATGCATTCATCTGAAGTTTATTGTAATCATTAAATCCCAACGGTTCATTTACCCTTACGCGGGGATCTAATTTAAATCCACTGGACTCAAGCTTCTTCCTGGATCTTGGATGACAGGAATAGAGAATCGGCATATCATACTTTTCTGCCAATGCATTAATTGCTTCAAACAGAGAAGTAAAATTCTTATCCGTATCAATATTTTCTTCTCTATGCGCTGACAACAGAATATATTTATCCGGCTGCAAGTCCAGTCTGTCCAACACATCCGATGCTTCTATTTTGTCAAGATTTCCATGCAGCACTTCTGCCATCGGGGAACCTGTTACATAAGTTCTCTCCTTGGGCATTCCCATCTCATGCAGGTATTTTCTGGCCGGTTCAGAATACGGCAGATTCACATCCGAAATCACATCCACAATTCTACGATTCGTCTCTTCCGGAAGGCACTCATCCTTGCATCTGTTTCCGGCTTCCATATGAAAAATAGGAATATGCAACCTTTTTGCGGAAATGGCTGACAGACAGCTGTTCGTGTCTCCAAGTACCAATAAAGCATCTGGCTTAATCTCTGCCATCAGCTCGTAACTTCTCGCAATGACATTTCCGCAGGTCTGTCCCAGATTCTCTCCTACGACATTCATCCAGACATCCGGTCCACCCAGCTCAAAATCAGACCAGAAAATGTCGTTCAGATTCTTATCATAGTTTTGCCCGGTATGTGCTACGCAGCAGTCAAAATATTCCCTACAACGCTTAATGGTTGCTGCCAGGCGGATAATCTCCGGTCTTGTCCCAACTATAATCAACAGTTTGATTGATCCATTCTCTTTCCACTTAAAATCAAACATTTTTAATCCTCCGCCAGCCTTTCCTGAATATAAGCAAGCTTTGCAATCGTTGCCTTCGTCTCTTCCAGATTCAGCAGTTTCGTATTATTAGAGTTGAATTCCGTGAGTGTATTTCTCTTTGCATCACCATCTTTGAAATACTTATCGTAATTCAGGCCACGGTTGTCCGCAGGTACTCTATAGAAGCCTCCAAGGTCAATTGCTTTTGCACACTCCTCATTCGTAAGCAGCGTCTCATACATTTTCTCGCCGTGTCGAATACCGATTACCTTAATATCTTCCTTCTTACCACCGAACAGCTCACATACTGCTTCTGCCTGTGTCTGGATTGTGCAAGCCGGAGCCTTCATAATCAACAGATCTCCATTCTCTCCCTTCTCAAATGCGAAAAGTACAAGATCCACCGCTTCCTCCAGACTCATAATAAAACGGGTCATGGATGGTTCTGTCACAGTAATCGGATTACCTTCTTTAATCTGATCGATCCACAGAGGGATTACAGATCCGCGAGAACACATTACGTTGCCGTAACGGGTACAGCATATCTTCGTCTTTCCGGAATTTCGGGATTTCGCCACTGCTACCTTTTCCTCAATCGCCTTTGTAATACCCATGGCATTGATAGGATATGCAGCCTTATCTGTAGAAAGACATATCACTGATTCTACACCAGCTTCAATTGCTGCAGTCAGAACATTATCTGTTCCGATAACATTCGTTCTAACAGCTTCCATCGGAAAGAATTCACAAGATGGTACTTGTTTCAAAGCTGCTGCATGAAAAATATAATCTACACCATACATAGCAGAACGAACTGAATTAAGGTCCCGCACATCTCCAATGTAAAATTTGATCTTATCCGCCACTTCCGGCATCTTCGCTTGATATTCGTGGCGCATATCATCCTGCTTTTTCTCATCTCTCGAAAAAATACGGATTTCCCCAATATCTGTCTGAAGAAACCGATTTAAGACTGCATTTCCAAAAGAACCGGTTCCACCGGTAATCATTAAGGTTTTTCCTGTAAATAAAGACATACTTATTCTCCTCTCATACTCACTTTTCTGCCGAATTAAACCATTTTACATAATCAAAGTCATCATAATATTTTTTGTAAGACAATTTACTTTTATAGGCCATACATGGCCCAACACACTCTTCATTTTCAAATCCTCTAATATATACTGCTGATTTTATATTGGGATGTGGTTTGTTAACAAATATCACTTTATTCTTATACGGCAAATTATCAAACTCTATTATATCCTGTTCAGTGCACCCATCTCTATCTGTAAATAGAATAAACAGTTTATCATAGTCCATTCGCTTCGCCCGTTCATTCCATTTTGCTTTTGCCTCTTCTTCTGTCTTATAATGTTGAAAGTAAATCTTAATATCCTTCAATAAGCCAACAGGGTACTCTATTTCTTCTTCTGTTGTAAACTTCAAATCATACCCCATATATTCTCTCAATGATGATAATAACTTTATGAAATCCTTAGGTCTTAGCCAAAGATTAACAAAAGGACTTTTAAATTGTAACCTCAAATCATGAAGTATCATTGCCCCGTTACAATTGCTGGCAATCAGGCAAATATCCTTATTAACAAGACGTTTCCTTTGCTTAGATAAAAACATTATATTTCTATATTCATTTCTCAGTTGCCTAAGTACATCCATCTTGTGCATCCTTTCTTTGATATCACACTCTTTACAAATACTACGAGTATTTAATCCTTTTGAAATATATCTCTGGTATATACCTTATCTTTTACATCTTCCAGCGTTGCATCATATCGATTTGCAATTATCACGTTACTTTCTTTTTTAAACTTTTCCAAATCGGTTACGATTCTGCTTCCGAAAAATGTTGTCTCTGCATTCAGCGTTGGTTCATAAATAATGACTGTTGCACCTTTCGCCTTAACACGTTTCATAATTCCCTGAATAGAACTTTGCCGGAAGTTATCCGAATTTGTCTTCATCGTCAGTCTATAGACACCTATAACTATATTTTTTTCCTTTTTTGAATCATATACATTTTCGTTTTCATAATCATAATACCCAGCCATCTGTAATACACGATCTGCAATAAAATCCTTTCTGGTACGATTACTTTCCACAATAGCTTCTATCAGATTCTCCGGTACATCCTGATAATTAGCAAGCAACTGTTTTGTGTCCTTAGGAAGACAGTACCCACCATATCCAAAAGAGGGATTATTATAGTAATCACCGATTCTCGGATCAAGGCATACTCCTTTAATAATCTGCTGCGTATTCAATCCCTTTAGCTCCGCATAAGTGTCCAATTCATTAAAATAACTGACTCTCAGTGCCAGATAGGTATTAGCAAACAGCTTCACTGCTTCCGCTTCTGTAAATCCCATAAACAGTGTATCGATATTTTCCTTAATTGCACCTTCCTTTAACATATCTGCAAAAATATGTGCTGCTCTCTGTAAATTGTCATCGCTCATATCTGTCCCGACAATGATTCTGGATGGGTACAAATTATCATATAATGCCTTGCTTTCCCTTAAGAACTCCGGGCTAAACAATATATTGCTGTATTGAAACTTTTTACGAATGGCTTCTGTATATCCTACTGGGATAGTACTTTTAATCACTATGACTGCCTGTGGATTGCATTCTATTACCATTTTTATTACTTCTTCCACCGCAGAAGTGTCAAAAAAATTTTTCCTGCTATCATAATTCGTTGGAGTTGCAACTATAACATAATCTGCATCCCCATATGCGCCTTGGGCATCCAGTGTTGCTGTAAGTCGTAATTTTTCTTCCCTCAGATACTTTTCCACATAATCATCATGGATTGTTGCTTGTTTGTTGTTTATTTTCTGCACTCTTTCCGGCACAATATCTACTGCCATAACTTCATGATGCCGCGCTAATAGTATAGCAATAGAAAGTCCAACATACCCTGTTCCTGCTACTGCAATTTTTAAATCACTGTATGCTCTCATCCGCAACCCCATTCTCTCTCTGTTTGTGGAACACCATCTTCTTGCTCAGAATATAATTCAATACAATTACTATCACGCTCAATAGACATTTACTAAAAAAGAACGATTGTTTCATTACTTCTACCAACAAAATAACGCCAAAATAGTCTACCAAAAATGTAATCCATCTGGCAAAAACAAAGCGGACAATTTCCGTTATAAACTTATGAAAAGATCCGAACGGTGTTTTAAATACAAATATTTTATTTGTAAAATAGCAAAACACTTTAACTACAACCAGCGTTATCGCATTAGATATTTTATAATCAATTCCACTCCATACAGCCAATTGAGCCAGTCCTATATTTAGGATCGTGCTGAGTACTCCCCAAAATATATAGCTGTTTAATTCCTTTTTCTTCACTCACTTATCCCTTCTTTGCAAGCACCATTGTCCACGGAAATGGAGTTTTCACTGATACGATTTTCATATCGTTATCAGCAACCATCCTGCAAAATTTCTTTTTCGACCAGTGCTGTATATGTCCCGGCGTATTTCCAAAGTCCTTCCAATATTTCCCTCTTGCCATATTACATATCCGCCAAATAGGCTCTTTCGGAACACTTAAAAGTATAAATCCATTTTCAGTACACAGTCCTTTTATATTCCGCAATGCTTGCTCCGGGTCTTCCAAATGTTCCAGTACCTCTGAGCAAACTACAAGATCGTACTTTTCTTTATTCAGAATATGCTTTTCGTCTTCTCCCGCTTTGTTAACCTCCATTGTATAAATATTTCCAACGTAGAAATTAATATCCTTAAGCCTCTCACCTGCCTCTGCTATTACCTTTTCTGATATATCAAAAGCATCGATTTCTGCTTCCGGATAAAGTTCCTTTATAAAAGAAGTTATTTCACCTTCTCCGCATCCGGTTTCACAAACCTGATAAAATTCCTTTTCTACTAAATCCAGTAATTCTCTAATAGCATCCTTAAAGCCTTTCATCATCCACTTTACAATCGGATTTACCGAATGATATTTATCATAATAGTTGCCTTCCGGCTGAACAACTTCAGTTCTTTTCTCTGCCATCTCTACCACATACCTCCTGAATGCTTAATCCTGAGTTTCCGCTTCCTTCGTAATCGATCTTTCTCACATGGTACTGAATATCTTCCAATATCATTCTATTCTTAGCAAGAATATCAGCCATAAGCCCAATCACAAATGCAATAAAACCCATAAGCAATAAAATACTTGCCAAAATAAGAGACTGTACATGCCCACTGGCATTAACCGCTATCAATAAATATACATATCTTATTCCTAGAATCAATCCTGCTATAAAAGGGATTGCTCCTACAAGAGTAAAAAATTTTAAAGGCTTATACATAATATAGGCTCTAACTATTGTAACCATAGACTTTCTGACATATCCCATCATACTATGAAAAAGTCTGGATGGTCGTAATTCCCCATTTGTGCGAATAGGAACATGTTCCATGGGAATTCTTTCTCTTCCGGCCTGCACTATTGTTTCCAGTGTATATGTATACTCATTCGTCACATTTATTCTCATTGCGGCTTCACGACTATACGCTCTGAATCCACTGGGTGCATCTGGTATATCCGTATCCGACGCTGCCCTGACCACCCAACTTCCAAAATGTTGAAGCTTTTTTTTCATTGGAGAAAAGTGTTCTGTCTCATCAATAGGGCGGTCTCCTATAACAATGTCCGCTCGGCCTTCTATAATGGGTCTAACCAGTTTTTCTATATCTTGTCCGCTGTACTGATTATCCGCATCCGTATTTACAATGATATCTGCCCCATTTCTCAGACAGGCATCCAATCCTGCCATAAATCCTTTAGCCAATCCTTTATTCTTTTTAAAATTCACAACATAGTGAACTCCCCACTTTTTTGCGACCTCAGTGGTATGATCTGTACTACCATCATTAATGATCAGATATTCTATTGTATCTATTCCTTCTATAGCTTTAGGCAAATCGTTCAACGCAATTTCCAATGTTTCCTCTTCATTGTAACAAGGAATTTGAATTATTAACTTCATACTTTTCCCTTTCTATTATATTTCTGAGATACATCTTCATCACTTGACTATAATTCTATATGAGTTAATGTCAGATCTGAAAATCTGTACAATACTGCCTTTGATGTATCCCCTATCCAATCTCGTTCTATGTGATATACACAGGCTCCATCCTCATATTGATAAGGCATTATCATTTGATTAACTAATAATACTATGTTCGACGGTTCCTCTTTGCATTTAATTACAATTTCATTTTCGGTTTTAGTAACTTCTATATTTCTATTTGTTCTGTTTAGCAAAAAAACATTATCGTCAAACCGAACATACAAAACATTCGAAAAATCACTTTTAACAACATAATCACTTATCTTGTCATATTTTTCCTTATCAATCATACTATTTTTCAGTGTGAAAAAGTTAACCCTCTCTGGATTTATACTTATCGGTGATTGAGAAAAACCACTCTGTAAAAACCAGAATTCGCCATCCAAATTTCCTCGGTATAGAAAGCCAAAACTCTGTAATGAACCAAGATAGTTTTCCATATCTGTAGAATACACACTTACTTGTTCATTGCCGTACTCATTAATAAGCTCCTTTGTGACTTTTATATAGCTATGATTATCTGCATAAAATTCACTTGCATCCAGAGAACAGTATACATTAACTCCTGCAAAAAGCAACCAACATATCACTGTAATTTTCTTCCCAAATACTTGTGACACTACTATCAAAATACAGGTTACGATTACAAATATATAACCCAACTTCAGAAATGCAAGATTCTCCAGACCTCGAAGTGATGCAAGCCAATCCTCTGCCGGTTTCCAGGCAAAATTTCCATACAATATAGCATAGCAAAATACAGTACAGGCTACAAGCATAAAAATACGGAAAAATCTGTCGATTGCTTTTTCTTCCTTTTTATATTTCTCAGTAATTGCATAAATTATAATTTCAATTAGCACAATATAGGTTACATATCTTCCCAAAAGCTTAAGCATTCCATCTGCATTATAATCCACAAGAGATGAGTGCCTTGCTGCTACGAAAATTAATAATAATGAAATAATCCTCAAAAATATGATATTTTCTCTAATACTTTTGGGAATATCCTTCCATCTTATTTTCAGATTTTCTCCAACAATAATACCCGCTTGTAAAAAAGGATAGGCCGTGTAACAAATAATCCATTTCATTTGTGGTAACATTTTATAACCGGTATTCTCTGGCCCGGAGCCAGAACTAAATCCCAATGACAATTTTACAATTTCCAAATCTATTTTACAGCCAGACTTCACACAGTAGGTCAATACCACACCACCAAGTACCAATCCTACAGAAATCCCCCAACATATTATACACAGTAATGCTTCCTTTATAACCTTTTTGTTTTTCAATAATGGTACACTACAACTAAACCAAAATGCAAACCATAAAGGAATCAATATAATTGCCAAATATTTTGTTTCAAACAAAGCAACTGCTAAAGCACCCGCAATCGCACTACTTGACAATTTATTTTTTAACGCAATTGTATCACTAATCATTATATTGCGTCGGCTAATATAGTACAAAATGGTTATTAATAATAGCGGTGAGAATAGGTTCTCTGCCATAATCCAATCCGAATACAGGAAATAACTCGGTGAAAAAGCTATCAACGTAAGTACCAATCCTCTGTCTTCTCTATTTTCAACAACAGAAGCCAGCATTTTGAAGATTACTGCCAACAATATTGTTTTCAATAAAATATTTTCAAAGAGCATCACATTATAAAATGCGTCTCCAAAATAAAAGGACAATGACAATATAAAGGGATAGACAAACGGATAATGAAAACTGCTTACAGCTTCTCCTTGAAATATATCCATGGCTATTTGTTTATATGTATATTCATCGCTGACGCTCACACAAGTTCCCTTTGCATAGACATAAATCAGTTGCAGAAAAAAATATATAATAATACAGCTTTCATATGGTATTCGTTTCTGTTTTCTCATTTATATTCCTCTTGTTCCCTATTCTCTTTAATACGTAAAGCTACAATCTCAAGCACACTACATATTAATGCAAAAAATACAACCGGAATTGCCGACATCATAATTCTATTACAGGAATCACCATATCCATTTCTCAAAGGATGCTTCCTTCCAAGGCATAATATCAGATTTATGAGCACATATCCTGTAGAGAAAATGAGCCAGAAATTAATTCTTTTATTTAAGACAATCATTATATATAATATCAGAATTAGCGCTGGTAAATATCCCCAATACTGCGTTTTAAAGTTATAAATGATACTTTCTATACTTTTAACATATTTTTCTTTATCGAGAAAATAAATTGCTATACATATGCCTGGCAAAACAGCAAATACTATAATATTTATTTTTTTTCGTATCCAACTAAAAAATTTACTATTTATAAAAAAAGAATAAATTACACACCCTACTGTTGCCACGGTTATTATCGCCTGAATAGCCGGTGTCAGCATTGAATCATATACGTTTTTCACACTAATCGCCTGTTGATAGTTCAGTTCGATTAAATATAACAACTGCACTACCATCATCGGAACAGATAACGTAAGCATTTCTCTTTGCGTCAGCGGTAGGAAACTTATCAGGCAGACTATACAAGCCATGCAGACACTCATTTCAGCACGGCTCAGCGTAAGCCAGCAAATTACCATAGAGATTAACATCAACAATGCCTTGTTTTCCCTCTCGCCAGTTGTATATAAATTCATGCCTATCATAAGTAGAAAAATGTAAACCATGCAATAAGTATTAGAGATAACCCAGAAAGACAAAAGTTCAAACGCCGGAATTACTATAAGCATTACCGTAAAAACACCTGCCCCGACTATTGCCTGGTTTTCTCTGGCTCCCAAATTACTTATCTGCTTTTTCATCGTTAAATAAAAGCAAATAAGCATACTTATTATTAATAAATTATGAATTACTGTAATCGTCTCAAATCCACAAAAATATGCCAAGGAACTTATCAGGGCAGAAGATACCCCCGTCCACGTCATAGTGGCTCCTGCAGTATCAAAATTCAAGCTTCCAACCTTAGCTACAACTTCTCCATATTGCATTACATAATAATAGGAATCCGAAGACATGACCGTTGGAACAATTCCCGTAGAAAAAATCGTAGATAATGCTGCGCACCAAATAATATATCTGCATAGCACGCCCCAATTGGTCTCTTTAATATATTCTTTTCGAATATATATCATGGCACCTAGTAATGCTCCCACTAGTCCAAATGCAAAACTACGAATATATGGCAGTCTTAAAAGCAGTATTACTGTACTACACATGCACCAACCTACAACAGCAATAGGCACTGCCCATGCTGCCTTCATAGCATCTGTCTGTTTATCGAATGTTCCTTGTGCTACTAAATAGCCAACAATAAACAATACTACGGATGCAATAATCTGTTTTATCTTGTACCCTCTCGTAATTGCATCTACTGTTGCAAATAATTCATTTGTGCCAATGTTTTTATATGTAATTGTCGATGTGTAAAAAAAAATGATAATTGAAATCAGCAGAACCAGCATTGGAGCTACCCATTTCCCAACACTATTTATACGTTTCATTCCAATAATCCTCTGTCATCAAGTATATATTTCCCTCTTCGTCATTCAATGCAACAACTCGGTCAGCGTCTTTCATTCCCTTTAGGCGTATAAACAGAATAGGTACATCATTTTTTTCAGCCACATCGAATACTGCATGGTCTACCAATGTGGAATGAATATATGCCAATGAATAACCAACTTCTTCAAACTCTGTTATATTAATCTCGTCTTTCCTAATAATTACCGGAATGTCACTTTTCATATCCGTATCTTGGGAAAACACTTCAAAGTATTCTGCATACCAACTATTTGGATTACATACGCATGTCTTATGTCCTAGTAAGGTATTGATCAATACGTCATTATGATAGCAATTTTCCGGATTATACCACACAGTACCTACTGCAAGATAATTTTTATTCACATTGCCCACATCAAATACGTATGACCATAATTTTACTATACTGTTTAACATTAATAAGAAAAATATTATTACGAAAGCTCCAAATAAAAAAATTTTCTTCTTTCCTTTTTGCATTAATAGTTACACTCTTCTATTCTTTTCTAAATTTTAAGCATTTTGCTGGAGTACCCACATAAACTCCATTTTCTTCCGTGTCGCAATTAACCAATGCTTTCGCACCTATTACACATCCCCTTCTTATGTGTGTTCCTTTAAGAATCGTTACCCCTTCCGCCAACCACACATCATCATCAATATATGTATTTTTGCATATTACTCCCATTGTATTCATGGTTTTATTTTGCGGAGACAACTTAATATTATGGTCCGTGTTTGTAATATAGCACATCGGTGCAATCATACAATTCGATCCAATATATACTTCATAACCTTTTTCAGAATATACCATTGTATTATTGCATAAATATGTATTATCTCCTATATATATTTCTCCTTCTCCGTAAAGCATAACTCCAGGATATAGAGTCACATTTTTCCCAATGTGCACATTGGGATTTCGTAAGTACATTTTACCTACTATAGACAAATTTTCTGTCTTGATACCACCTAAATATCCTTCAAAACATTTTTTCCAATAATATCTTTTCCATCTATTCAATACTCGACTAAATTGATATAATACATTAATGCCCATTATTATTCTCCTGAATTTTAGATATCATTTTCGAAAAATCAAGTTTGAATTGTTTTTGTAATTCTTTCAAAATTTCTGACGATCTACATTCTTGATATATGGGGATTCTCAGAATACTCTCAGCAATACTTTCAACCGAATTATCACAATAATACAACCAGTTTCCAAGTCTACTATTACAAATACTGTTACATGAACTGGAAAGAACATATAATGAATGCCCCAAATATGATAAAATCTTCCCAGGAAAAGCATTGTTGCAAATGTCTTCATTTTGACTTATCAGGCTTACCCCTATGTGCTTATCCGCCAAAAAATCAGAATACTCTTTTCCAGCCTTAGTGCCATAATAAAATATTCTTTGAATTCCTGCTTTTTTATTCGATAGCCCTATTTCTTCTAAAAGTCTACTAATATTTTTTTCGTCTCCAAATCCCAAAATATGCAGTTGATAATTTTCTGGCAGTTTTTCCATCGCCTGAATTATTTTAAAAACACCTCTATCTTCATTAATTATTCCCGTATAAGTAATGTTTATTATATCTGTTGAAAGCTGTTTTTGGGGTACAATAATATCATAATTTCCATATAATACTATAGATGGATTATTTCTTGAATACTCTTTTGCGAGTATATCATTTGCAAAAATATAGCCATTTCCTTCATCAAACATCTCGATTTCTTTACTTAGGAACAATGGATCCGAGTAGTCCTGCCTAGATAAACAGTATATTTCGTTCACTTCTGGAATCCATGTAAATCCTATTTTCCTATGTGCCTTTTTTATTATTTCTCCATATACTAATGAATGATACGAAATTACAATATCATCTTTTTTTATCTGTCTATTTATAAAATGTTCCAATGCATAAATTATCGTACGTCGCCCTACAGTCCTTCCTGCTAATTTGATCGAAAAATACGGCAAAAAATATTGCTCCGTACCATCATCAACAACTATATGTTCTCTACTATATACTCCTGGTTGCGGTGCATATTGTAGGGAAACAAGTATTACATGATAATCCATCTCTCTTAATAAATGAATCAATCCCTTCATGTACACTGTTCCTGCCATATTTTGCTTATTTCTTCTACGTTTTGAGCAACTATCACCATCATAGAAACCTATATAATAAACTATTTTTTTTTGTTCTTTTGCGCTCATTTACTCTATTTTCCTTTTTCCAACATAGCCTTTTATAAAATCGTAGAAAGCATGATCCCCTAATCTAATTACCATCAATATAGTGATTGTATAAAGCATCACAATAGCTATACCCTTAATCAAAAATCCAACAGTTCCACCCAAAGGTACAAATTTCAGCAAACACACCCCAAATACCGTTATCATTGCTAATGGTACTCCGTATATCACAAACACTTCCTTAATAAATTGATGCAAGCGTATCGGTAAATACTTTTTATAAACAAAAATCAATGCAATACCTTTAAAGCTATTTGCTATTGCAATGGACAAAACAGCACCAAGTGCTCCTAATTTTCCAACCAAAATACATTCCATAAAAATGTTAATACATGCTGTTCCCAGATTAACCAATGCCGGTCCTTTGACTCTGTTTGCCACCGTCAATCCGACGCTTGCAGTCATAAACGGCCAAATAAATACACTGGGAATCAACAGAATAACCGTCATAGTATACGTTATTTCATATCCATTTCCCATCCATAAGTTGATAAAATCATTTCCTACACATATAAATCCACCCAAAATAACTGCACATAATAAAAATTGTATTTTACCTGTGGTAATTATTAATTTATTAAACCCGTCATAGTCTCCTGCCTCTAACTGTCTTGTAATTTTGGCTAAAAACAACGTACTAATGACGCTTCCAAAACTATAAGCATATCCCTCCAACGCACTGGATACACTATACAATGTCACCTCATTACTACTGGATAATGCACCTAATATGCTGGGTGTAATACTGTATATACATCTCTGTGTTATTACCAGCAAGGCAACCCAAACAGAGAAGGAAAATATCTTTTTTAGTAAATCATTATCTTGATATGATAAATCAATTTTAAATCTATGATTGGATTGAATGATGTATAGCTTATAGGCAATAACTGCCACTCCTGCAATTGCATTCGCCATAACTGCCGAATATAGTCCAAGGCCATTTATAATTGCGATAATCGTGATAACTATCGTTAATAAACGTAAAACTATATCGCACAGTTTCAGACTTACCAGATGTTCATATGCCAACATAATTCCGGATAAGGGAGTAAATGCAAATGCAAACACATTATAAATAGCAATAATGATATATACATTCTTAAGTTTAATTAATTCCCCGGCTGTCAATCCAGCATATATATTTCCAAGGAAAAAATATAATACGGAAAATAATGCCAAAAAAATCAGTGCAAGAATTAAGTAAATTTTGGTCACCAAGCTGAGCAGCTCTGTTACCTTCTCCTCTTTTCCTTCCGTTCTATACTGGGCCACATACTTGGCTACGGCCTCACTGATACCAAAATCCATTATTAATAAAGTAATAATAGATGTTCCAATGCTATAAATTCCATAATCACCGTCTCCCAATTGATGAATCAGCCAGGGAGTAAACAACAGTCCAGAAATTATATTAACGGCTATAGATATATAAGAAACCAACGTTGCCACTTTTATCTGATTTCTACTATGCACTTCAACATTCTGTTCCATTCAAATTATCCTCTTCTATTTTTTTTCGGAGTAGCTTAATATCATGAAAATATTCTCCATATTTTTCCCACCACGATACATCTTTATTCCACCATTTCGTTTTCTTCAGCCATTGAATATCATCCTCATCAAAGCGATATCGAATATGTCTTGCCGGAATCCCTCCTACAATACTATAGGGTTCCACATCTTTAGTAACAATAGCTCCCGAAGCAATAATTGCTCCATCACCAATTTTAACTCCCGATCGAATCATTACTTTTTTACCGATCCACACATCGTTTCCAATAATACAGTATCTGTCATTTTCCTTATCAGCATGCGGATATGCCTGTTCTAAAGTCCAATAATCGTTCTTTACAAAGCTCTGATAGGAAATACCCGTTTTAAAGTAAAATGCCTGGCTTGTAGAAGCAAAGACAGAAGACGGATGTTCCCCAAAAATAATCGAAACATTGTCTGCTATACTGCAGAATCTACCAATATCTGTTTTGAATAAAATAGTATCATTTCCAATGTAGGACATATAACCTATCTTACAGTCAGCCAATCCCACATGGGGCATTACCGTATTGCATCCTTCAAATTGTGTTTTTGTATCTATCTCCGTATGCCAATGTATATTACATTTCTTTTGAGTATTCATCTTTCGCGTATAATGAAACCCTTTTATAAAATTTATTGCTCTTCTAAGCATCCTATTTTTCTCCGTCTTTTCTGTTTCTGGTCCAGTTTTTATCACGTGCAATCACTTTTGCCGGATTTCCTCCTATCACGCATCCATCAGATTGTGCCTTATTTAAGCTTCTGTTACATACAGCTCCCACTGCAATAATAGAGTTATTACATATCTTACATCCCTTGGTCAAAATAGCTCGATACCCAATCCATACATGGTCGCCGATAATGATATCCTGGGAATAATTCGTACGTTTTCCACAAGCATCTACAATTCCATGTCCATCACCTGTAAAAAACCAGACATCTCTCGAAATCATTCCATCATTGCCAACAATTATCCTGCTACCTTCAATTGCAGAAAAGACAACACCTCCCGTAGTGGTCGTTCCCTCTCCCAACGACACAAAATTATCATCTTCTTCCGTTGTAAAAATCGTGTCTTGAATAGAACAATTCCGACCTATTATAATGGTATTATTATTACCACCGATTTGAATCCTTACATGGTGTAACCGAACCCCGTCTTCTATAATTATCCTGTTATTTTTCCCCTGTGATCTGACTTTAACACGATTCAGAACAATGTTATTTCCATGCTTTTCAACTGTTACACCACCATTCTTCCAAAAGGGACCATTCTTTAGGTTATATAGTTTAATACCTATGTTTTTAATTACTGCTTTCATGTTTCACCGTACCACCATCAGAAATAACTTATACTTTATAGGAATTTTTTTTAATGCAACTATACTTTTTTTATTCTTTTTAAGAAATTGAAGCATCTTTCTATATTCTTCCGATTCCTTTTTATTCTCCTTAAGCAGAATTCTGATACTACCGCAAGCAAATGTGGTTGATTTTATCAACAGTGTTTCTTTATACTCCGGATATTTACTGCATGCTTCTTCATATCTGCTTTGATATTCTTCTGCTCTTTCATAGGAGTTGATAAATGTTCTTGCATATACGAAAGATGTATTGTCCTGCCTTACCGTATAAAAATATAATTTTTCACTTGTATGAGCTTCAAGTCTGATATTAGGTAATATTTGACGCATAAACCTCATATCTTCAATCGTTTTGCTATGTGGGAAACGAACATCTCCTATAACCTCACGCTTAAATAATCGGTCCGTCACATGACCTCCCCAAATATCACAATAGATTAATTCATGATATTGTGCTCCGCCACATGTAGATTCTTCTGCCTGATCCTTTTTACTAATCTGTGTTTCATCTGACAGATCATCACACCTTGCTACATCTGCCTTGTATCTCTGAATGAGTTCCACCATTCTTTCATACATTGTGGGAAATATCCAGTCATCATTATCCACAAAGCCAATATACTCGCCTGTGCAATGATCCAATGCCAGATTTCTGGCACTCCCCTGTCCACCGTTCTCCTTATGGAATACTTTTATTCTATCATCTTTTCTCTCATACTCCCGGCATATTTGTAAAGAATCATCCGTACTTCCGTCATCAACCAACAAAATCTCCAGATTTTCATATGTTTGATTTACTATGCTGTCCACACATCTTCGAATATAATCGTGTGCATTCCACACGGGAATGATTACTGATACTTTACCGTTATTTATCTGCATGTCTTTTCAATCTCCTTTTTACACCCTGAAATAGTTCCCTCAGATGTCCATATCTTATATATAAATAAATATGTTCTATATCATCCTTCCACTTTTGAAATTCATTAATCGCATACGTCCTGTCATGCATCTGTTCATACTTGATATCACGGATAATATACACAGGGTGGCGCAACGGAAATTCCAGTTCTAAATTATCGTTTTCGAAAATTCTTCTATATCTTTTGGGTATTGTCCGTATATCATTCCCTGAATGTGTAGCACCCGGAACCATCCCTATATTTTTCACCAGATTTACCATCGGATTAATTGCCAAACGCGATTCCATTATCATTGCAGCAGACTGTGCAAATTCCCACGACTGTATTCTTCCGGTGGCACGATTGTCTTCTCTGTTTTTAACAGCTTTAGGTATATAATCTCTATATACTTTCAGGCAGCATTTCTTAACGTAATCATCCACCTTTTGTATCAGATCAGTATCATCCAGGTAATCATAATCCTTTGCAATTCTCTCCACATCATCCCAACAACGTTTCCAGGTAGCCCATCCACAACCGGAACAAGCCTGTGTAAAATAGTAACTGTCTTGGCAATAAGGATTCCTTCCAAAACGCTCCATTCCACAGATCATACCGATTCTCTCATCCTTCTCATAGCGAAGTAATAATTCCTCCATGAACGGGAAAAAAGAACTTGAACACAAACAATCATCCTCTAAGATAATCAACTTGTCTACTATTCCAAACGCCCAGGAAATCGCACTATATTCCCTGGGATCACAACTCATATTTTTTTCTGCATAATTACGGTAGATCTCACACGGCCAATCAATCCCTGCCAAAAGTTCTTCTACTCTTTTTCTGCATTCCGGAACTGCCTTCTCATCATGAGCATTATCTTCTCTGGCTCCGTCCTGTGCCAATAGCAGTACACTTGGCTTTGCCTCCAGTATTCTCTCCAGTACAAGCCCTGTCGTCTCTACTTTATTAAAAAAAAGTAATAAGACTGCGATTCCTTCCTTCATAAACTCTCCTCAATGTTTTTTAAAAACAAAACTTATATTGCAAATTCAATTTGTAGGCATAGATCAATAAAACTCCATATAAAATACATTTAACTATTTTTGCAGATTTTCCTTCGAATGATTTAAGAAGCATCGGCAACAGACATAGCATAAAGAAAATGTAATAATATCCAAGTCTGAACAATACATCCAGTACAGCAGATGTCGATATCAGTACTTCCGAAATAATCGTTCCATTTATAATATTTCTGTCCCGTTGATCCCGTATTTTCAAATAATGTGACTTGTCAAGAAGTCCCGTTGCTATCACAATTAACAGCATTAAGAGTATAAACGTATACGATCCTATTCCCTGGGAAGTGGCATAATTGGAAAACATTCCTAACGGTATGTATTGGAAAATTCTGGAGCCAAATAACATAAATACCACAGACGCCCCAATTGCTATTATGTATTTACCCAAATAGTCTTTTTTATAATTACATACAAAATAAAACGGCAGCATAATAATTGCAGTACTGTGAAATGTCATTGCAACCAAACACAACAGCAAAAATTTCACAGGCTTTTTATCAAGAATTAAATCATATCCCCAAAAGACAACCAGGCTCACTGCAATCGTCTGACGAATACCTGTAAGCAGGAAAAAATGGAATAAAAAGGATTGGAATATTACATAAGACAAGCATAGATTTTCCGAATACTTATATAAAAACCTTCCTAATCCCCAGCATACAAAAATTGCTACTGCAAACAAATATATCCGAAAGTTTGGAATTAATGTTGCAAATAATTTTGTCACTAACTCCGATCCCACATCTCGTGAATTATAATTTCCAAATTGAAAAAATCTTAAAAATAGATTTTTCCAGGAATACATGTCCAGTTCAATTAATTCACGGAAATGATTTTCATAGTTCCAAGTATCTGCTCCAATTGAAATATCTCTTAATGCTGATATTAAAATCATTTGCAAAGATACTATACCTATAAATATCTTCTTCTGTGGATTACGTTTATTCAAAAGGATACTTCCCCAAAAAATAGTAAGAAGCATATTAAATAAGTAAATATTCATAAGTTCAATTTTCCTCAATTAGTGAATGTATTACGTCCATATATTGCAACATATTCGTTTTACTATCAAATTTTCTATGTGCAAAATCCAGTGCCGCTCCCCTATAATACTCCTTACCGTTCTTCAACACCTTTTTAACTTCCCTAATATACCCTGCAGCATCGCCCAACTCAGCCAATGCTCCTCTGGTATCGTCAATCAGTTCCGTACATGCCGTAGTTCTATATGCTACAACCGGGGTTCCACAAGCCAACGCCTCTGCCGTTGTCTTTCCGAAGGTTTCTTGCCTGGAAGGATTCAGAAAAACACTTGCAGCTGAATAGTATTCAGCCAACTTTGTGTTATTATTTACAATCCCCACTGTATAAATGTTTTCCATTGTTTCTACACCATTTATATTAGCTCCAATCATGACGATTATCAGTTCCGGGCACTCCAATGCCACTCTTTTAATTTCCTGAAGTCCTTTATCGTCTCCCCAGACGGACGCAACTGCCAACGCAATCTGTTTTCTCTTAAAGTTCTTCCATTCAATTGGAAATTCTACAGTGGGTTTAAAGATTGTCTGATCTACCCAATTATAAACAGTGGTAATCCGGGCATCTTTTAAAATTGACTGTCTTGCTTCGTCTTCTAACCAATGAGATACTGCAATTACTCCTTTTATCTTAATAGCATCATACCATCTTTTCTTATCTGCTAATGCCCTTCTCGATGTGTCAAAAAAAAGACTTTTATTCCATTTTCTCATAGATGGACATCCACCACACTCTTTTTTCCACTTTTCACATTTTACATCAATATAATGGCAACAATGTCCTGTAAAGAAAAAGCAATCATGCAAAACAAAGATTACCGGGATCTGGTTTTCAGCTATATACCTAAATAATAGTTCAAAATTAATACAATTACTATGAAGAACATTTAAAAGGATAACGCTGGGACAATACTGTTTTAATTCTCTTATCAGTGCTTTCGTAGTAATATGCGAAAAATACCCTTGAAATCCGGTTACTCTTGACAGTATTGCATGACTTTTTTCATCCAATTTATTAGAAAAAAGAATAATGTCCGATGTTTTTTCTTCTTCCCTGTTGTTGATTCGTGTCACATATACTCTGGATTCACAACCGTTTTCTTTAAAAAATTCATGAAGTTCTTTTACATTTCTCCCCGTGCTGTCGGCACTTCCATATGTTGTATTAATTTGTGCAATTCTCATCATCTGATTTTTCTCTCTAAAAGGATATTTACAGCAAACGGGAGATAATAATATGTTTTTAAAAAAATGCTCTCTTTCATGCCAAAGCGCTCTCCCTTAATTTGCAAATACTCCGCTTTAAACATTTTCTTCAAATATTCTCTCTTCTCTTTTTCATCGACGCAACCTTTTGCTCTTGCATAGAGTAATGTTTCTCTGATGCATTTTTCCTTTTGCGATATAATCGCCAATCTTTCTTCCTGTCTGCTGCGAAAATATTCTATTCTTTCATCAAATGCATCCAATATATCTATGTTCAAATAGGCTTTTTTCTTGTGCATTATGCTATCTGGCTGTTGGAAATAGTAATACAAACCATCTGACATGACCGCTATTCCATCGCTCTCATAAACACACTTATAGGTATAGTATTCATCCTCATTGATTCTACCTTTGGGAAAATATCTATCCTTTATAACTGAACTCACATACAATTTTCCAGGTGCACATACATGTACATCCCTATTTTCAAAAGCATTCCTTTTATTATATACTTTATATTTTCCATTCCCGGTAAATTTATAAGTATCATCCTTCCCTCTGACAAATTCACATTGTACTATCTGACAAGACGATTGTTTTAAAACTGTCAGCATCAATGATATCATATCAGGCGACACATAATCATCCGAATCAATAAATGTAACATATTCACCCGTGAACATTTTAATTCCTGCGTTTCTGGCATCAGACAATCCCCCATTTTCCTTATGGATTACTATAATCCGGTCGTCTGTTTCCTTAAATGTATCACATATGGTGCCTGAATTGTCCGTTGATCCATCATCTACTAATATGATTTCCAGATTTCGATATGACTGCTGCATAATACTTTTGATGCATCTTCCGAGATACCTGTCTACATTATACACAGGAACAATCACGCTCACTAATTTATCCATTATATTCCATCCTATATTTTATTTATTACATATCATTTCAAAATCTTTCAATAAATTTTCTTGAACTATTTTTTTCTGATGGTTTTTCTTACAGCATACGAAAGCCTTTTGCGCATATGTTTCAATGAGATCCGGATGATCACAAAGCTTTTGCAGGCTACTCCTTAGTTCTTCTTTGGATTCTACACAAATTGCCGCATCTTCTCTCTTTAAATAAGTCCATCCTGATTGTTCTTTCCAACAATATGCAAGAACTGCACATCCACTAAATAAACAATCAATTATTTTAGTAGAAAACGACAATCTGGTTGTCAGCCTCTGACTTAACTGTTGTGATTCCGTATGCAGTGCAATGTCGGCTTCTCTATATATCTCCGCTAATTGTTCTTGTGACACTGCCCCTTTTACATAGCTATTGATGTTATCATTTAATATTGCATTTTGTTTCTTTGTAAGCTGGTCTTTTGTATAAATCTCAAGTACCATTTTAACACTATCCCTGTTAACTTCCCTTAAAATTTCTACAATATCCATCAATGCCTTCCAACGATTCATATAAAGCTTTCCAGCATATATAATTCTAATCGGTGAATTAATCGGTCTGACTATATATTCATCATTTACGAGTGTACCACATTTCTGCAATATTTTCATATTGCAGCCAAAACGTTTCTTATAATCCTCCAACTGTTCATAAGACAGCGTATAATATATCTTATATTTTTTGACCATATCTCGCAATCTACGCCGTACCATGAATCGATTAATCCAATATAGCGGAGAAAATTTGAATTGTCGTAGTGAATATTCATCGTCTCCTGTAAATGCCACAAGGGGGGCGCTCGATATCCCGGATACTATCTTTTCTAATCGCAGCATCTTGCAAGATGCCATTCTTTCGCTGAATATAATATCAGGTTGGAATTCATCAATAAACTTTTTCATTCCTTCAATATCGTATTTGCCCCACAACCACAATACTTCTCGAAGAAATCTTAACCAATCACCACTTATAGACTTTAAGAATCTATATAATTTTTGCGGTTCCTCTTCTGCTAATGAATTTTTGTCCTGGGATGTATTCTGTAACCAAACTACTTCTTTTCCTGCTTTTTTTCCGGATATAATACTTTTAAGCATCATACTGTCAGTGATCTGGTAGTATTTCTGACAGCATTGATTATAAGGTTCCCCCGGGCTTGCATAAATATTTGCAAATTCGGCGTCCATTCCCTCAAACCAGTTTGATGTTACATTATTTCCGTTTGTTATATCATTCCACGCTTCATATGACAGTACTAATATCTTCATAAATCTTTTACCGTTTCTGCTCATAGGAATTGAGAATAAATGTCCTTCATAATCTCGTCCGTATTCTTAATATCAAATCTTTTTACGGTTTTTAAATTATTTATTCCACACTTTTTTCTAAATTCCACATTTTCATACATCTTTTGAATAGCTTTCTTCATTTCTTCTACAGACAAAGGATCAATCAAGCAGCAACCGCTTACGCCATTCTCAGTATAATCCTTTATTCCATTTACATAGGAAGATATCAAAGGTAAACCACCCGCCATTGCCTCTAACGGTGCGATTCCTAATCCCTCTCTTACAGATGGATGCACAAAGCAATCTGCCGCATCACACAATTCTACAATATCGGTTCGAAATCCTAATAACGTGACCTTATCCTTTAATCCATATTTTTCAATTAACTGCTGATATTCTGTAAACAATTCTCCTTTGCCCACAGCCCAATAATAAATATCCGGATTATTTAGTTCATGCAAGGCTTTTATAACAACTCGCTGATTCTTTCGATCCTGCAATTCTCCCACAGAAAGCAATACAAATCCTTTTTCAGGAACCGCAAGCTCTTCTCTTTTTAGTTTTCTATTCTGTTCCCGTTCTTCCTGGCCAAGTTCAAATCGGTCTATGTTTACTCCGACTCCCGGAATATATTTTGTTTCTTTAGCATGAAACTTTTGTTTTGCTCTTCCATAGTCCTCTTTATTGATGGTAATCAGCACATCTGTCCATCTGGAAAGCAATTTTTCAATTGGATAATATATCATCCAGTTTTTCTTGGGCCCACCCGTGTAAAAGTGAAAACCATGTGCCGTGTAGATTACTTTGATTCCTGTCTCATGTGCCACAATTCTTCCAATCACACCACCAATAGGTGAATGACAATGAATTAAGTCGTATCGGTTATTCTCCACCAGCTTCCTAACCTGTCTGTACGCTTTATCATCCTGAATAAGATTCATTACGTTACGTGTAAAGTCCACCTGATAACACTCTACACCTTTTTCTTTAAGTTTGCTCTTCAATTCAGCAATTTTTTCATCTGAACATGTACTTCCAAATCCAAAATTACATGCCACATCTACTCTATATCCCATATTTAACAGGATATCAATATTTGACATATTGAACTGGTCAATCATAGATGCTACAGAAGCAAGCATTAATACACTTTTCTTCTGATTTCTAACATTCGCCTCTGTTAATTTAACAGATTCCTCGAGTGTGCTTTTCTGATAATCAATTCCCTGATACTTTGACAACTCATGTGCATAGCAGTTATTTCCAAATGCTTTATTAATCAATCCACCAATCTTCCCCGGCATTTTTCCTCCGATAACCACAGCCGGACGCATTACTTTAAGTCCAACAATTTTCTTACCACTTATATTAGCAATCTGCGTAACCATAACTGATGTATTTGTCCATTCTGCATTCTGAGGAATCAAAACAATCGCATTTCGTCTTATTTTCCTCACTAACATTACCTGGCATAAAAACTCGCATAAGTTCTCAATATACAGCATGGATCTCTCATTATCCACATCCGGAAATACAGGGAATTTTTTTGCAAGTTTTGCCAAAACAGGGTAATTCCCCTTGCTTCCCTTTCCATAGATCATAGGTGGTCTGAGTACAATTACCTTAAAGTTATCATCCGCCAGTTCTCTTATTGCTACATCCGCCTGTAATTTACTATCCCCATAAAAATTAGCCGGTGTCGGAATAGTATTTTCATCTATTATCTTCTTTTTCCCATAGGGAGCAGACTCTCCATATACGATCATAGATGACATAAAGATAATTTCTTTTACGTTTTCCTCTTTTGCTTTTTGGGCTACTTCTATCGTAAGATCCGTGTTCACCTGATAGTATTTTTCTTTTGTTTCATCAGATACATTGCCAACATCAGCATGTGCAATTCCTGCCACATGATAGATAATATCATATTGAGAAAAATCGTATTCTTTCCACGCATCTCCCATCATGTCCAGTTCGTCTATCTCAAAATTTTCCGGATAGCATTTTTTTGCATAGTCAATAAAGGATTGACCTATATAAGATCCTGCGCCTGTAATAAGAACTTTTTTTTTCAAGGCTTTATCAACTTCCACCGCCTCTCCAAATCCAATATTACCAATGAGTTCTTCTTTTGTTTTCCCTTCTGTATAGTTGCGACAAGCTTTTGTCATTGCTCCCGTGCCACCTTCTACCACAGTATCGTCATGACCTACTTTTGTCACTGTTCCAAGTAGGCATTTTAAATCAAACGCCGGGGAGCTATGCCTAACCCCATATCCGTCCAGTTCGCTTTTCTTTTCTATAGAGATAGAATCTCTTCCATTGATCTGCGCCCATCCGGTAATTCCGGGCTTGTACTCATTTACGCCATATTTATCTCTCTCAGCTGTAAGTACATCCTGATTCCACAATCCTGGTCTTGGCCCCACCAAAGACAACGATCCATCCAGCACGTTAAACAGCTGGGGAAGTTCATCCAGCGAATGCGCACGTAAGAATTTACCCACTCTGGTAATGTACTGCTCCGGATTCTCCAGCATGTGTGTCGGGGTGTCATGGGGTGTGCACATTTTCATGCTGCGGAACTTATACACACGGAAGTATTTCTTATTCTGCCCCAGTCGCTTCTGCGTAAAAAACACAGGCCCCGGATCATCAATCTTGATTGCCACAGCAATTCCCAGCAATAGTGGAGATAATGCCACAATTCCACCAAAAGATAATACAATGTCAAAGCAGCGCTTTACGTATTTGTCATAAAAAGAAGGTGCATAATCGGAGTTACCCACCGACTCCAAATGTCCTTTGACTCCATCTGCATTTTCAACGTCTTCTTCGTTTTTAACGAAGATTACCTTTTTTCCCTCAAAGGGGTTCTTTTCATCACCTGCACACTGCTTTTTCTGCATTGCAGATGCTACTTTCACACCCGCTACCGTCAGGCCTGCCAGTGCTGCAACACCATATAATATCTTTTTCGTTGTCTTTTTCATAGCATTCCTCTACTTTGTGCTAATAAAATATTATTTATCTGCCAGATTCTTATATTCTTCCTCGTAAGACTGCTCTTTTATTACCAGATTCCCGCCTCTGTTATAAAATTCTTTCATTGCTTCTATCCGAGCATCATTCGTCATTGCCCTTGGCACAGAGGTACAGACAATTCTTCCAAACATCCTATCGCAAGACTTCCATTCTTCACGAAACTCCGGCTGCTTTATTGTTGCCATCAATTGTTTTATTGCATGTTGCACGGAAACACCCTTCAATTCTATCAATATTGCTGTTTTTCTCTTTTTTGAAGCATCCTTTTCCTTTACCCAGACAACATAATCACACTTATTACTATTTGCTCCATCCTGATCAATAATTGCCCCTCCATCCATATGAAGCTTGATTATCTCATGCTTAGGATATTCGTTGCTCTGATCTAGCGTATAGCTTTTTCCATTCTCTGTACATGTAGCTTTGGACCTACAGTCTAAAAAAACAATACATTTTTCCTGCTGTGCCGAATCATCACACGGTGCCTGAGAAAGCGGTGTCTTATAATTATCTGTTGGCTTTTTGAGATGCTTCTGCGAATCTTTTCCCCTACCATGTTTCTTGTTTTCATTTTCTGGTAAAATATGATGCGTCTTTTCTATACATTCTTTTAGCGAATTACAGACCATTGTTTCCCCCGTTTTTATAACTTGTTTGCAGTATCTTGTCCATCCTTGTATTAATACTCTCAGATATCCCATCAATAGCTACTGCATCAATTAATCCTTCCCGTTTTCCAATAATGTCTTTTAGTTCTCCTGTATGTTTCGATAAAAAATGCGCCCCTGTCTTTCCTTGACGTATTCGAAATTCTTTTTTTACCACAGATTCTTCTGTCGTACTATTTCTCTCCTCTTTACCGGAATAAATCAACAGATTTGTAGCCGTTAAAATATAAGGGCTATGCGTTGTAATTATCACCTGACTTTTACATGAGTTTATCATCAACGTCACAAGTTCCATGATAACTTCCTGCGAATCCGGGAAAAGATGGGATTCAGGTTCTTCAAATACCAAAAAGGTTTTTTCATTTTTCAATATAGCCATGAATATGATATTCAATGCCCAGACAATCTCCTGCTGTCCTGAAGAGCCAAACATCAATTTTACCCAATGTTCTTCATCATAGTATAGCTTTTCACCATCTTGATCATTTACATAATCTGCTCTTAATACCTCATGAATCAGTTTACAGGCAATATCTACATCATGATTGCGGATTTGACCTTTTACTGTTTTAACATAATTTTGTGTAATATCTTCTAATTTTGTTCCAAATTTATTTTTGGTATTCCGAATATACTTAATGAATTCCTGTGTAATAAAATCAATCTGCGTAATATCTATCTGAACTTCATCCGATATATTTTCCTGCAATGTACCATTCTTCGGTCCAAATACGTCCGGTATTACAGCAAGCAAATTTCTTCCTGCCGGAATGTAAACAAGTTTATCATCATCACAAAATATTTTATTTACAGATGTCCTAATCTGTTCCATAAATCCTGCCTGTGTCAAATATGCTTCCGTTAAGTCTTCTGCCTCATGACTGGCTTTAGCTATCTGAACTACCTGTTTCATTAAATTACAAATTTCCAAACGCATTATCGGGCTAAAAGCAAATTTTGCATAATGGTCTTTTCCCAGTCCTATGGATACACTTCGTTTCCCCTCTTTATCATAGTAATACACTATTCTAAATGTTTCCATATGTTTTGTTGTACCAAAATATCCCATAAACAGTCTTCTTATATATTTTAAAAACTCCACATATAATTCATCATTATACCAGTAAGTGTTATTCATGACTTTCACAAGATACTGCAAAAAATAATCTCTTATTTTTCTGCAAAAATATACTGTTTTACTAAAAGTACTTTTACCGGAAGCCTGTGGTCCAATAACAATTTCCAAGTCATTGTCCAAATCTAAATCGATTTTTTTAATTGGTCCAAAATCCTGAATTTCTATATGTTTCAATTTGACACCACCTTATTCCATATGCTTTCATTTACTCTTTCAACTGATATGTCGGTACGATCTCTTTAATGTCCTCACGGATATTATCCGTCTCATCATAAGCGTCTTTATAAATCTTATCCAATTGCTTTTTGAAAACGTCATCATCAAACTCAATCGGTTTTCCAATATAAATCATCTTGTTTGCTGTCTTCTTCAGTCCCTCTTCGCTCATGAGAAGTTCCTCGTACATCTTCTCACCGGGGCGCAGTCCTGTAAACTTGATCTCAATATCTTCTCCCGGCTTGTATCCGGAAAGTTTAATGAGGTTCGTAGCCAGATCTACAATTCTTACCGGTTCTCCCATATCCAGAACGAAAATCTCCCCGCCCCGGGCATAAGCTCCAGCCTGCAATACCAGAGATACTGCTTCCGGTATTGTCATGAAATATCGAATAATATTGGGGTCTGTAACGGTGACCGGTCCACCCTCTGCAATCTGTTTCTTAAAGAGAGGAATGACACTTCCATTACTGCCTAACACATTGCCAAACCGAACAGCCACAAAGTTGGTCTTTGACTGGCGGTTCATCATCTGAATGACCATTTCGCACATTCTCTTGGATGCCCCCATGACATTGGTGGGATTAACAGCCTTGTCCGTTGATATCAGTACGAATTTTTCCACACCGTATTTATCCGCCGCCTGAGCTGTACGATATGTACCAAATACATTGTTTTTAATTGCCTCATTCGGACTTACCTCCATGAGAGGCACATGCTTATGCGCCGCCGCATGATAGACAATATTCGGACGGTATTTTTCGAAGATGGCGTCAATTCTCTCTGTATTTCGTACGGATGCAATCAGCACAACGAGATTCAGTTGGGGATACTTCCGAATCAGTTCCTGCTGAATTTCATACGCATTATTTTCATAAATATCTACAATAATTAATTGTTTCGGTTGATGACTGGCAATCTGTCTGCACAGCTCACTTCCAATGGATCCGCCACCGCCGGTAACCAATACCACTTTATCTTTTACATAATTCAACACTTCTTCGGTGTTAATTTGAATAGGTTCTCTTCCCAGAAGGTCTTCAATTTCTACTTCTTTTAGTTTAGCAACAGACACATCGCCATTAATTAATTGATACATGCCCGGTAAAGTTCGTAATTTACAACCGGTTTCCTTACAAATATCCAAAATTTCTTTTTTTGTCTTCGTATTTGCAGAAGGTATTGCAAAAATAATTTCATCTATATTATATTCACCAACTGCATCTATAATTTTATCTCTTCCACCTATAATTGGTACTCCGCGCAGAAATTTCCCATGGCATCCATTGTGATCATCAATAATGCATTTGACATTTAGGCTCAAATATTGGCTACTTTCTATCTCTTTTAAGATTGAATTAGCTGCCGCTCCAGCACCTATAAGCATTACATTATTTGCTTTCTTTCGTCCTGTAAATTCCGTTCGTTTAGAATTGATTAGACGTAAAATCCGATAACTAAATCTTATCGCACTGGTCATAGCAAATAATAATGCCCAATATATTACGTAATAGCTCCGTGGCATCTTTTCATCTAATATATAACAGAGAATCACCTGTGCTATTGCTGCGCATGTCGTGGCAAATATAATGTTCAATAATTCAGTTGCACTTGCATATCGCCATACGCTTTTGTAAAGTTTCCATAGTGCAAAAAAAACCAGTGTTACTATAATATTAAATGCAATAATATTTTCAAGTTTCTCAAAATACCCAACCGGAATGGAAGAAAAATTGAAATCAAACCGAATATATAGGGCTCCCACAGAAGCCACTATAATAGACATAATATCAAGTAGAATCAGTGCTATGATTCTATTAATTGGAATTCTTAAAAAATTATTGTTTTTCATCCTAGCATTCTCTTTTCTGACATCTTTATATCCATTACCATTGCTCTTTTCCACGCAAAAAATACAAGAATAATCGTTATTGCCCCACTTCCCCATGAATATTCCAACATTCCAAACAACAATGGTATCAGCAGAAGTAGCAAATACGTATCACTTTCTATATTCCCTCTTTGTTCTTTTATCGCTAGTCGAACAATACTCCATAGCGCCAAAAGAACAAAACACGCTCCCATGCAAATGCCAAAATCTGTACTATATTGCAAATATATGTTGTGTGCATGTCCTATCCAATAATCAGCCACCAATTGGAACCCCTGCTCCGATTGTGGATGTCCAAAAAAATTTAAATGGTGTAAGTAGTAATTATAAATCGTCTTTCTTACTATAAAAGGATTTGAATATTCTTCGTATGTTTTTAAGACAGCTCTTTCTTCTCGTGTGAGTTCAGCTGCATATGACATTATAACAAATGGACTAGCTCCAAAAATTTTATCAGTAATAACTGTAGTTCTTCCGATTGCACTTTCTACTATTTCATTTATGTCTACGTATTTTTCCGAATTCCACGCATCCCAAGAATGCACCTTTTGCTCACTCCATTCTCCCCAAAACCATACCGGATGATGGAACACCGGAGGCAAATACCTTGTCATCCCAAACGTCACCGGAAACATCATACATATGCACAGCATCAGAAGTAACCCGTTTCTAAAATAATGTTTTTTCTTTTTCACTCCCTGATAAAATCCAAGGAATAACAACCCAAGTATAAATGATACCAGCCATACAGTTCTTCCAATTGTCATAAAAATAAACGAGTACACTACTCCTGCCCCAAGCCAGTAATACACTCTCCAGAATTTATGTTTGTTTTCTTTCGTCACATACAGTATTTTTCCAAACACTGCTGCCAACACAACCAGATAAAACATGCCATTCAGGTTGCAGTTATTATAGATTCCAGTATATCTTACCTGATCATACGGCCGAAACACACAACAGAATGCTTGAAATGCAAAAAAAGCGAAGATGACTCCGTTCATGATTCCCTGATACAAGTCCTCCTGCTCCTCTTCCGTAAAATCCGTAAGGTAAAAACATCCGAACATAATAAAATAGCAAAATGGCCATACATAATCACTTCTGGAAAAGATCATCAGAAGCATCATGACTACCCACAGCCCGAACATTCCCCTGTTCAGTTTCGGATACTTCTTTTCCTTCACTACACTGATAAACGTATGGATCACCACATAGCCAAAGAGAAAAACATCCAGACTGACCATCACACGTTCGTTCATGAAATATGCAAGAGGCTGTCCCAATACCACAAACAATACCCCCGCCACCAGACCTATTCCTGTCCAGACAGCATACGGAATCTTATATGCCATAAATTCTTCCCATTTATAGTGTGACATAATAATAACGGCCATGAGCACTCCAGCCATATCACGAAACGTCTCTATGATGCCATCTAGGCCGGAACCAGTCTTGGTTCTCTGGTCGATCACACAGAACAGGAAAAAGCAAATGGTATATAATATCCGCTTCTTAGACCATATGTTGAATGTTTTATTCTTTATTGTAAGTTGCATATTGATATCCTCATTTTCTGCTTTTTAATAAGACCATATCTTATTGCATACTCTTTTCTATTGTAATCAATTTGGACTATAAGTACAAGCTTTTCTTTATCAGTCTATGAATTCTTAAGAAAGCAACGGATTTACATATCAAATAGACAAACCAGATACAACTATTCATAATTGATGAAAAAAGGAGATTTACTTATGAATACTTTAAACAGATACACTGCAGAATATCTCAGCTATTGCGAATATCGAAAACGTCTGAATTTCAAGACATTGAAAGCATATCGGATCGATTTAAACCAGTATTCTGTATTTTGTAATAGCTCCATGGATTTTCTATCAAGAAATACACTGGATCTGTATATTACAGAATTGCATAAACACTACAAGTCCAAGTCCGTCAAGCGAAAAATTGCCAGTCTGAAAGCATTTTTCCATTATCTGGAGTACGCAGATCTTTTAGTACAGAACCCTTTCGACAAACTGGACGTACATTTCCGTGAAGCCAAGCTCCTGCCCAAAACTATTCCTTTTCATTCCATTCAAAAGTTCTTGTCTGTACTCTATGCACAAAAAAATCAGGCAGCCTCTACTTATCAGTTGAGGTGCTGCCTGCGGGATATTGCTGTGATTGAGTTGTTATTCGCTACAGGAATGCGGATTTCCGAATTATGTTCCCTTCGTCCGTCGGATATCGATCTGGAGAATAACACTGTTCTAATATACGGAAAGGGAGCCAAAGAACGCATCCTGCAGCTTGGCAACCCTGAGGTTATTTCTGCCTTAATGTTGTATCAAGATTCATTCAAAGCAGATATTTCCGACTGTGGATATTTCTTTGTCAACAAGCAAAAGCACAAATTATCTGACCAGTCCGTCCGTTTTATGATCAACCGCTATGCCGATCTTGCCGGAATAGAACAGCATATTACTCCCCATATGTTCCGACACTCCTTTGCCACCCTATTGCTGGAACAGGATGTCGACATCCGCTATATTCAGAAAATGCTTGGACACAGTTCTATCAGCACGACTGAAATCTATACCCATGTGTCCAACGCTAAGCAGAAAGATATTCTGGTGAATAAACATCCGAGGAATTTTATGGTTGTTAATGAAGGATAATACACAATTATCTGGTAAAAAACGATGATATTTTTAGTCGCCGGAAGGTTATTATAAAAACAAGTGTAACCACGAGATGTTTAAACAGCTTGCAATTTCACTATGATTAGGGGAACACCGTATGATATTTATTTGTTTTTCACATATTGAAAGATATATTGTTGCACAGTCTTTATCCTATCATTTAAAAAATTATGGATATCAAGTATGGTATGATTATGACAAACTTTTTATTGGTGATGATGGTGACTATCTTAATTTCGAAGAAGGGTTACATAAATCAAAATATGTAGTCATAATCGTATCACGCGCATTATTTAAAAGTCCTTGTGCAATTTCAGAATTAGAACAAATATATTCATTGTTTATGAAAAAAAAGATCATTGTAATTCCGATTCTATATAATATTATTGCGCAAGATATTCCAGAAAATTTTCAATGGATAAACGATATTATATATACTGAAATCACGAATGAAAATGGAACATTAGATGTAGCAACTCAAATAGCCGCTAAATGTCTTGAAGATATTATAAGAAATTCAAGTTTCAAAAATTTAAATAATATAATTATTAAGCCCAGTAAATATTCAAATTATTTAGAATGTTTAATTTCCTGCTATTTAAAAATTGATAGTAACAACATAAATGCACGTATTGCCACTTTGTATAGTTTATATCTGTTTTTATATAATTTTTTTGACCTATCAAATACCCCTAGCTATTATTCTAAGGGTATTGATTATATTTGTGAAAAAACTAATCTAAATTTGCCCATCAATTTTAAGGAATTATCGATAATAGAGAATTGCGTGATTATTTTATTAAATCTTGTCAACTAGTTCTAACTCTATTTAATATAGAAATAATGCACGAGGATATTATATCAACGTCCCTTTCGTTTTCTAAAACGTCAATATATTGCTCCAAATATGGATAACAAATGAGATTTTTCTTTACGTCATTAAAAATTTCTCGTGAAGAATAGCCTGTTACACCGAGAGGAATAATTATTTTTTTCATACTTTTTGCTAATTTATATTCTTCAAGAGTTCCTCTTGAATTTTCTGGTTGGCCATTTTTTAAATGTTGACCAAACATATATACCGTAGAATTAGCATTGCTAATTAATAATTTTCTGAATTGAGTGTCTTCTTCTGATGTCATAATGTGGGCAAACGGACGCAAAATCAAACGCTCCTCTATATTACCTATATTATTATTAATAATTTTTTGTGTAACTACACCAGAAATATAATATCCTATATTCCGCCCAAATCCAGTTACAATATTATAATTTGAATCAATTAACTTTTCGCCTAAGCTCTTACATAGGGAATAAGCAAAAGTATCTTCTGCACTAGGCAAATATTCAAAACTGCCTGAAATAAAAACATTACTATCCAATATTCGTCTTTTTAATTTATCAAGTAAGAGAGGAATTTCAGCATATTCTTCTACTAAAACAGTTTTAATATGATATCTTTTTTCTAAATCTTCAATAAACATTTTAAATTCATCAGTATGTTTATTTTTCATGATTGTATAATGAGTATTGCTAGATTCCCCCAAATATTGATTTATTTCAGCTAATGCTGATAAAACAATATGGTCATTAAAACTGTATCCAATAAAAATAAAGGTATTGGTAACTAATTCACGTTTAAGGAATGTTAAAAACAAAGCATGATTATTTTGATAGTTATCAATATCGCTTTGCGTTATAACTATATTATTAAGATTGCTGATATCTCCATTTAATTTGAAAATGTTAATACGGTTCTGCCAAGAGATATTTACTAAATCTTTTTCGTCAAAAATTGTATTTGAAAATGCATTTAATTTGACAATATTATTTTCAATGATTTTATCATAATTAGTTGTCCATATAGATTTAAATCCTACATTCAAGATAGAAGAAACTAGTGTGCTATCGTGCTGATATGTGTTTAACGTTTTATTGATCAATTTACGTAATTTATTATATCCAAAAGTATTTGCATAATATTGAGCAAATTTGAATAAATCTGTATTTTCGTCAATAGAAACACCTAATTCTTCTGCACAGGGTTGTAGCAAATGTAACCAGTCTGGCATCTGTGCATCTGAGCATAGGCCAGCACCTACAAAAGCTGAAATTCCATTTTCTTGTTTATTAGCTATAATTGCATTTATAAAATCTTCTTTTGAAATCATACTGTACACCACTTTGAAAAATTTTATATAACCTTCCGGCGACTAAAAATATCATCGTTTTTTACCAGATAATTGTGTATTATCCTTTATTGACCACCATTACATCCTATTTCAACTATGTGATCTTAGCGACTTTTCTTAATTATTATACAATATATTTTTTTCAAAGAACATTTCGATTTATCGAACTATTTCCACACTTAAAAGGCACCGATATTCCACCGATGCCTTCCCTACAACGCAATATGTATCTTCTTCTCCACTATTTTCCGGGCCGTATCTGCACAGTCCAATGTAATCTCCCGATTGTCTATATCGTAGATTTCAGCTCCAAGGATTTTGATGATTCCATTGTTGCCGGCATGCAATATTGGCAGTAATTCCTCTGCTCCTGCTGCGATCCCTTCATTGAATAATGCCTGTACCAGTTTAGGGGTGCTGAACAGAATGACACGTTTTCCCCGGTATCTTCGGTTCACCCGTCTGAAAGAGGCATCTATTTTACCCGCGGCACCCTTATCATCTGTAATCACACAAAATTTTCCCTCTTCTTCTGGTAGTTTTACGAGAACATGCAGGCATACCGCAAGCATTTCTTCCCCAAGGTTGTCTCCTGTTTCCTTATTTTTTCGCACCCCGGAGAAAAAGCGCGTATAAAAGTCCTGAGTGTTTTTGCTTTTCTCTTCTACTATATTTCGGAGGCCCTCATCTTCAAGAAGCGCCTTTGCAATCGTGCTCACAGGATGGTTGACCATTCTGATTGCCCAGATCAGATAATTATTCACCTGTTGTCTGGAAGCAAAGCAGCTTTCCATAATATCCTGCAATTCTTCCTCATAAACAACATACAACGCTATTCCATAATCAGCGATCTTTTTTACATATCTGACATAAGACTCTTCCAGACTATGGCTCTGTGAAGCCAGTTCCATAAGAATGCAGCTGGTGATCACTATGATTCCATCCTGCCGTCGTATATATTCCAATATTTTTTCTGCATCCTGTTCCTTAAGATTTGCATGATAAAGAAAAGAACAAGTATCCTAGAAAAAACATTTCTTTGACAAAAAAATGTTCTGTACCAGACTGCCCCTATTCACATATGGAGCTATGTTCCCCCAGTTTTCCGGAACTTCTGAATACCCCTTTATCATTTATGATCCCCCTTTATTTCTCTGTAAAGAGAGCTCATATTTTGAAGAACCATCCGAAGTGTTCTTTCGTTCAGATATCCCTCCTGAAGGTATTCTGTTCCCATACGTTTCACTACACGTTCCACAGCAATGTAGTCATCCTTATTACTGGCATCTAATATACTGCTGTCCAGCCACAGGCTTTCTATTTTTTCCCGAATGGATGCCTTATCCAGTTCCATCAACTGCTGCGTAAGCATACCGGATTCTGTCAGCCCCAGCTCATAGCACCGGACCAGTGCCGCCATATAAGGTACCTGATAATAGTTCATCAAACGAATCACCGTATCCATTTCATTATTATCCGATTGGGCCCGGAATAAACGATACATCTGCCGGAAACTGCTCTCAGGCATCAGAAGCATTCCTGCAAAAATATTGGCTTCATATTCCTCTTCATGTTCAAAATAGTCATCCGCAAATTCTGCTTTTGCTTTAAATTCATTCTGAGGATAAAATGCATGATAAACCTCATGGCAGATTGCAAAATTCGCATTTACCCGGGATAATGATGTATTGATCAAAATATATCCCAATGCATCTCCATGGTAGCACAGTGCCCCGATTTCTTCATCCGCAAACGGTATTTCCAGTACAATGTACCCTCTTTGGCGCAATGCAGGCCGGACGATCTGAAGAATATTCAACATATCTTTGTCTTCACTGATTCCGGTAAATGAATAGAACTTTGCAACTTTGCTGTTCATCTGCATTCGGTTTTTTTCACTATATTCTATTATTTTCCGTAATCTGTCGATATTCATATAATAAATACTACCTCGATATGTTTAAGAATCTTCCCTTTGCACTCATTACTTCGTCTATATTTTCTAATAATTTCAATAAAGTATTTGCTGTTTTTTCCTGTTCCTTTGCAGGCTCTCCTGCATAAAACGTGACTTTTTCAGATTCCTGCTCGCATATTTGCGGAACCGGGAATGGATCTTGTAAAAAATATTCCGTATTCTCGCCTAAAGCAGCAGATATTTTCTCCATATCCGTTCCGGTAATGTCTTGTACTCCGGTCAAAATTCTGGACATCTTCTTGGCATCAATCCCTGTTTTCATGCTAAGATAAGTCTGTTTGATCTTCCTGGCATCTAAGTACAAATTCAGGTTCTCGATATATTTGGTCATATGTTCCAGTCCTCTCCGTTATTTATGGTATGATAAGTTCAAAAATCCATGCTATCACACTCTATATCATGTCCGGTGTCCTATTTATTATACACTTTTTGTTAGGCAATACAATATTTTATCTCATTATATGAGTTTTCTATATGATTTTATTACTTGTATTGTCCATGTTTTACATTTTGTCATCGTTTAATCTTATTATATGACTTTATTCTCCCGTTGTCCCGGTTGTCACAGTCACAGATTCTTTCCCATAATACTCCGCGCAGGCCGTATTCACCCACACATAGCCATTCTCGGGCTGCAGATCGGTATACATGAGCAGTTCCACATAATTCAGCGGTCGGAATACCGGATTTTTCACGGAATCATCCTTCAGCACCGTGATCCGCTCTTCCCAGCCGGCGCCGTAAGCCTGTGCCCAGCCGTTTCTCCACATGCGGTAGGCACGGTAACTGGTGGTGCTCTGGACATTGCCGAACAGAACGACTGCTGCCAGAAGTGCCCCCGTCACTGCAAAATAACGCAGGAGATATTTCTGTGCCAACAGGTCTGCCTTTTCGCTCTTTTCCGCTTTCAGAACCCGCTTTGCGATCCAGCCGCACCAGTACAGTACATTGGCCACCATCCACAGCACATAAAAATACCACAGGATAGCGCCCTGCCTTCCGCCGCCCATGGTGCCGTCCACGTAGATCGTTGCAGTAGCCTGGGAGGCGTATACTCCGAAGGTCAGCGCAGTAAACAGGCCGGGGAAGCGAAACTCATAGTTCATTTTTCTGACCGCTTTCCAGAAGAAAGGGATCAGCAGAACCAGTAGCAGCAGGACCTTCAGATTCGTCCAGCTGATAATATTCAGAAAAGTTCTCTCCAGGGACAGCCAGATGGCCATCAACGGGGAATTGGCTGTGCTGCCGCCAAAATTGCCGTTGAGTCTGGTGGCTGTCAGCGGAGAAGTCACACACATCAATACGCTGAGTGTCTCTAACAGTGTCACGATCCAGGTCCGGCGAAAAGCATCTTTACGGCAGATCAGGAATAAGATCTGCAGACAGATCAACAGGCACATGGTGGATACGCTGGTGGAAAAATTGTTGCCACCCACCAGAATCGCCAGCAGGCAGGCCAGCACGGTAAGCACGACCCGCTTTGCCTTGCCGGTCTCGCGAAGCGCAATTTCCAGATACAATGTCAGCAGGACCAGTGACAAGCTATACACAAAAGTGTAATTCACCGAACCGTTATACCAATAAAAGCTTTCTTCCGGATAGGGGCAGTAGAGCACCTGGAGAATTGCCATGGGAATACCGATGGGCAGGATCAGCCAGCGGTTCTCCTTTGCCTGGCCCGCAATGCATTCTCTAAGCAGCAGGAACTGGGACAGGATCACGGATCCGATCATCAGATAGGGGGTGATCCGGTAAAAATGTTCTCCAAATGCCGCAGGCTGCAAAGCCGACAGAATCAGTATGGAAAATCTGGCTTCCCACACATTTTGTGCTAATGTCTGGTATATCGCATGAAATACACCGGTGATTCCTTCTCCGGCCTGCATTGCCCGGTACATATATTTTCCGAAAGACCAGTCATCTGCAGAGGGATAATCGTATTTTGCGATCGTAAACAGCGGCCACAGGATCACCGCCAGTGCCAGGATCCACGCGATGTGGATCAATATCATTTTCTTTCGTTCTGTCAGTTTCATTGGTATAAAATATCCTTTCTTACAATAGATCCGGTGTCCAGTCCATATCTACATCACTTCCGCCGCTGTCATCATCGTCGTCATCGTCATCATCCTGCGCAGGTTCCGGGGTCGGAGCCGGTGTGGGCGCAGGGGTCGGAGTGACTGCAGGCTTTGTCGCAGCAGGTTTGGTCGTTGGCTTTGGCGTGGTGCCGGGATTCTGGGTGGCTGCAGGTTTCTGAATACTTCCACCGGTCTTGTCTCCCGACACGGTTCCGCTGCCGGTGATCGTCTGCCCATCGTTACCGGCTGTACTGTTGCCATCTGCACTGCCGGTGATTTTGCCGGTAATGCTTCCTGTGATGCTTCCGGATGCAGTGGTATCATGGTTTTCTTCATAAGCCGCAAAAGGATCCTGTTTTGCCATTTCTCTGACCGCACCGGCGCTGACCCAGTATTTTCCGTCAAACCATTGTACTTCTCCGTCAAAAATACGGATCTGCGGGGTATCACTGTCTATGGCACCCGTGGTGTTGTCCGCTGCGTTGCCTTTCTCTCCGCCGTCCGTGGCGGCACCGGTTCCCTCTGCTGTATTTGCATTGTCCTCTGCTGTCATATCTTCTGTCACCTCATAGGACGTGTATTCCGGACGGGTCTCCAGTCCTATCATTTCCCCGCCAAAACGATACTCCTCTGCGGTAATATCCCCGCCGATTCCCTGCCACAGGCAGTTCTCACCGGTAGCATCATAGGCATAGAGGATCAGATCCGTATAATCTGTTCCCTCCAGCAGTTTTTTCTTGATTTCTTCGGAGGGCTGCTCTGTCAGGATCTTTCCTTCGGAATCAAAGCTTCCCGTGTAAGTGATATATTCCATACCCTCCCGGTTGTTCCAGAGGGAATAGACATCCAGCGCACCTTCTCCGGTATGGACATCGCAGGTATAGTCTCCGGTGAGCACACCGCCCTGCATGGTTCCCTGTTCATGGGTAATGCTCCCGGTAGCGCTGTCCACGCTCCAGGCTTCGAAGGTACCGTTCCAGTCCTTCATGGTTTCCGGTGTATCTGCCAGAGGCGCTGTTGTATCCGAAATCTCTGTCGTTGTATTTTCCCGGGCTCTGGCTTCTGTGGTTCCCGTTTCCTGTGCGGCATCGGGATTCTCAGTTTCTGCCGGATCCGCGATGTTCTCGTCCGCACCGGCCGCTGTCACTGTTACCAGCCGGATCGTTGCACCCTCCTGGCTCAGAAAACGTTTCGTGTCACTTCCGGTATACCACACCCTGGAGAAGCATTGTCCCTCTTCCGTATAGCCGGTCTGTACATAGAGCAGAGGCTGACTGTCTCTTTCCAGATAGTAGTTTCGCTGTCCTTCTTTCAGTTTGGGCATCATGGTGGTGAACCAGTCCTCGCTGTCGATGAGATTCACGCTCTCACCCAGATACTCGGTCAGCTCCAGATCATTTTGCATTTCCTGTGCACGGCTGCGGATCCCCTCTGTCTCTTCCTCCAGATTCACGCTGAGCTCCTGTAGAGCAGCAAATGCTTCCTCATCCGCATAGAGCCGGTAATCCTGTTCCAGCATATCCCGCTGTTTGCGGATGTATCCCGCTCTGTTGTAGGCATCGGCCAATGACAGATAATCCTCCTGGGTAAACTCTCCTTTATTATATTTTGTCTCCAGATTGAGAATCTCCAGCTCCAGCTCTGAGAGCATCGGCTGTGCCTCTACGGGAGTCACGGCATCCTTCGCATTTTCATCACTGCCATCTCCGCAGGCCGTCAGGGATGTTACCAGAACAGCGCTCATGGCCAGTGCCAGAAATCTTGTTGCTTTTCTTTTCATCTTTTTGTCCTATCTTCTATATTCTATGATGTCGAGACCAAATGCTCTCGACCTTGATACCTGAGAATCATTCCGTGCTGTACGTTTCCACTATCCTGCCCGATATTCGCATATCATTCCTGTGCATCACTGATGAGCTTCCGCAGGAAAGCATCCGCCTCCGAGCCCTGTGCATAGGTTCCCATGTTCAGGACCTGCTGTGCCAGAGCATAGATGCTGCGGGCCTGCACCGGACCGTAAATGGTAATGTCCTTGCCATCCTTGTTCAAGATGATGTATCCGCGGAATGCATATTCCACCTTATACTGGTTCGCCGGAAGGCCGACCAGTACGGAAGTGAACCGGTATCTGCCACTCACGGTCTCATAAATACTATCCTGATGGGTGCCGTTGGCATTCGTACCGAAAGCCAGTCCGCTGATGACTTTTTCGCCGCCTTTGATCATGGGATAGCTTGTCCGGTTGGCATTGTTCATGACCAGTGTTCCGTATTCCTTCAGATGATAGCCGTTCACACCATTTCCCAGCAGTTGTGCTCTGAGGTCCGTACTGATACCGGTCTTAAAGCGGATTCCCGCTTTTCCGGTAATCCGGATGGAAAATCCATGGTAGGTCAGCAGATCCGTAAGTCCCGGCTGTTCTGTGGCCACATAGGCATTGTTACGATATTCCAGGGTCCAGACATACATGCCGATAGGCGCTCCGTTCTCATTATACCGGTACACGACCGCCGACTGGGCATTTCCGTTCGGCAGTTTGACGATACGGCGGTTATTCCGCACCTGTGGTGTATAGGCAATACCGTCCACGTAGATCGTGGAAGCATCGTAACCCGACGGTACCTGCAATACCACATTGGTAGAGGAAGTCGGCATCGGGCAGGGGCTGGCCGGCATATTTTCATAGACCGGAATCTTGAAGACAAAGGTATTCTCCAGTGCTCCCGCACTTTCATACAGTTTCTTCATGCTCAGTGCCTCGCTGGTGGGTGCTGAGATGTTCTGCATATACTGATGGGTATATACCGGATTGCTGGCAGTGGGGGATACATTGAATTTCTGTAAATACAGGGTATCCTGGCCCTTACGTATGTAGCTTGCGGAGATTACTTCCGCTCCTCCAAGGATCGAGTAGTAGGCTCCATGCCAGTCATGATCTTTGGCATAATTCAATCCATTGCGGATCACTTCTTCATTGGTACTGCCGGAAGCTCCCACATTGAAATAATTGTAATAATGTTCATAACCGGGATAGGTGCCGGAGATCAGCGGGGATGTCCCCTCTCCCTGCTCCTGCAGTACTCTGGCTGCCAGATGGAACGGGCTGACCTGCCGGTTCTCCTCCGCACCGATGGACCAGAAAATATGGTAGAATTTCATTGAGGTCTCCGGTGCGTTCTGACTGCTGTTCATGAAGGTTCCCTCGAGGAAATTCTTTACCGCTTCTTCCGTATGATAGCTTGCGTTGTAGGTCAGCTGTTCAAACTGGAAAATAGCATTCTCCTGCAGGGAATTTCTGGGGTCCATGTATAATTTCAGTACATCTTCCGAAGCGAAATACCAGTTGGGGCTGTGCTGTCCTTCCTTGCAATAATCCCCGTAACTCTTATAGACCAGACTTTTTCCACCCTGCAGTTCGTTGTTGACTGCGGTCTGGAAATCCAGTCCGGTATTCTGTCGTACAAAGGTCCAGTTGGGATGTTTCTGTTTCAAAGCCTGCAATGCCGGCCGGTAGCTCTCCGGGAACTGCTCGATGTCCACATAGACACCGGTGGCATTTTCCTCTGCCAGCATAACCGCCGCTCCGGGATTCATGCCGTACAGTTCTTCCCATTCCAGAAAACGTTCATCCGAGCATGCCAGATAATCCCGGGGGATATATCCCTCGTAGACCTTGCCCTTTACCTCGGCGGATACTTTTTCCCAGACCTGATAGTCTTCATCCATCGTCACATCCCGGATCTCCACCATCTGTCCACTGGGCACGGTGACCACTTTTGTGCTGTCTTCCGCCGCTTCCGCACGGATCGTCAGATCATCGCACAGATAGACCAGTGCCATGACCTCCCGGTCTTCTACGATATTCTGCAAAGCCCCTCGTGCTTCTTCGATCCATGCCTGATCTTCTTCATCCAATGCATGCGTCTGATAGGTATTGCCCTCGTAGGTGAATATAAATGCCGCCAGGAGAATTGCTCCCAGAAATGCCAATTTTCTCTTCATATAACGTGACTCATTCCTTATTTTATGGTTGCTGTGTTGCCCGTTCTATCCTGCCTCTACGTCGGGCATCACTCTATGTGCTTCAGTTTCTTATGCAGTACCCGGATTCCCTTCGGTGCAATGGCAAACAGTGTATGATAACACTTGTTCTTTTTGGTAAGCCAGGGATTTTTCATGGCTCTCCACCAGCTGTGACGCAAGTCACGCACCACCCTGCGGTAGAATGCGTTGTCCCCGGTCATCTGGGCAATAGGGATGTGCAGCAGATAATCCAGCCGCTGGAAGATTCCAAACCGGAATGCGATTTCCGACAGCTCCGGATATTTTTTATCCACCAGTGCAAGCACCATGTCCGCATTGTCGATATTGTCGGCGAATACTCTGGAGAACCGGTTCTTGTCTCTGGTATTGCTGTCCGGACGATAAAATACATGATACGCCTGTCCGGGAATGCATGCAATCCCCGGAACTGCACTTTCCTCCCGGGTCAGCATTTTTACTAATAAATGAAAATCTTCATTCAGTGCCCCCACCGGAAATTGTTCTATGGTAAACAGGTCCTTCCGCAAAAGCTTGGTACAGAAGGAGCAGTCTCCGCGGTGCATCAGAAGTTCCTTCAGAAAATCTTCTGCCGGGATCACCTGTTCCGTTGCCACCGGCTCGCAGATATTCGGTAAAATATTGCCGTCTTTGTCAATTTCATCTCTGCCGACCTGCGCTACGGGCATCCCGGTCTTTTCGATTGCCCCGTACAGCCGCTCATACATATCCGCATCCACGTAGTCATCGCTGTCCACAAAGCCCACATATTCTCCCCCGGCCTGCTGTAATCCGAAATTCCGGGCGGAAGAAGGCCCGCCGTTCTTTTTATGGAAGACGCGGATTCTCTCATCCTCCGCTTCCAGCCGGTCACATAATGCCGGTGTCTCATCCGTGGAACCATCATCGATCAGCAGGATCTCCAGATTTTCGTATGTCTGTGTCCGCAGACTTTCCACGCAGCGGGGCAGATACGGTATGATATTGTACACCGGCACGATCACACTGATCAGCGGTTGCTTGGTTACACTACTGTTCACTGTTTATTCTCCTATACATAGACCGCTCCGGGATCACAGGGGCCGGAGAGCAGGGGCCGTCATTCCATAATTGTGGAATCACCGGGGCAGGTGTTGTGATGTCCTGCATCACATCCTGGCCGGCATCCGGCATTTCCTGTTCTTCTGACATTTCTGGCAAGAACTTCATTTTCCGGCACAGTTCGATCAATCTTTCCGCAGCCGTCCGGGCATTCCATTCCCCGACAATTGTCTGCTGTGCGTTTTCTCCCAGTCTGCGGCACTCTCCGGGATCCCTGAGAAGCCGTTCCACAGTCCGAAATAATTCCTGTTCCTCACCGTCCCGGTACATCCTGCCGTTTTCTCCCTGACGGATCAGCCAGGGAGCCGCTCCGATCATATGATCTGCCACCACAGCACAGCCGCTGTTCATGGCTTCATTCACCACTGCCCCCCAGCCTTCTTTGCGGTCACTGGTGACCAGATAGATTTCTGACTTTTCCATGGCCGCCCGGACTTCTTCCGGGCCTTGAAAACCGGGAAAGGTGATCACGTCGGTCACTCCGAGTTCCTCTGCCAGGCGATGCGTCTCTTCCTCCAGTTCCCCTCCGCCGATCATGGTAATATGAAACGTATTTTCTTCCAGATGTTCTTTTAAATAAGATGCTGTTTTCACCACAAGCTCCGGATGCTTCCAGTCGATCATCCGGGCCGCCCACAGAATACTGCCCGGTTCTTTGTGATTGAAGGGCTGTCCGGCCCCGTACTGTCTTGTTTCCGGAAAATAGCCGAACCGCAGCATTTTGCCGGGGTAGGCATGGATCAGGTGATAATCGCAAGGCACATAGGCTCCTGCGCACAGGAAATACACCGGTGCCTTACGGTATCTGGTGTGATCCTTGTATTTTTGCAACAGGCCTCTCGGAGAAACAGCCTTCCATTGCCCTTCCTTATATAAGCGTTCATTATAACGGAAGATCGGTTTTCCGGCAGTCAGTCTCTCCTGAATATAGCTTTCGTCATCGCATCCGCCGAAGATCACCACATCCGCGGTAAACAATAGTTTCTCAAAATCTTCCGCGTCTGTGACGGCGTTGCTGTTCGACTCAGAGCCGGGCGTTTTCTCCCCCCCAGACTTATGTGCACACGAATTCTTCGCAGCGTAGCGCACGTAGGGACGTTCCTCGGCCTGCCAGCCCATCTTCACCCGCTCTTCTTCCATGGGCTGTGTCTGGAGGAAACAGAAATCTCCCTCCAGCAATTCATACAGAGCATCACAGAAGGGCAGCTGATGATGATTAAAATAGTTTGAGACAAATATCAGCTTCATTCCTTCCTCCCTGCTATGTTTGCATAGATTTCCTGCAATTTTGCGAAATTCTGCTCTTTATCATGGGTTTTTCTTGCATGTTCTCTTGCATTTTTTGAGTATTCCAGCATTTTCTCCGGAGAACTCCACATTTCGATAACAGAATTTGCCATGGAATTTACAATATTTTCCAATTCTTCTGTTTTTGTCGTTTTATAATTTCGCGTGTTATTTTTGCTTTCAGAAGCATCTGACGCATATTTGTCATTTTCAGCCACTTCCGACAGCTGATGTCCCCGGCACCACAGACCGTCCCTTCCGCCATCAAACAGGCTGGGGATTCCCCCTACCTCCGTGCTGATGCAGGGAACTCCCAGAAGCATGGCCTCTCCCAGGGAATTCGGTGAATTTTCCAGAGAGGAACAACACAGGAACAGATGACTTTTCAGAAATCTTTCCTTCATTTCTTCTCCGGTCAGTTTTCCGAGGAAGTGTACCCTGTCCTCCAGCTGTCCTTCCCGGATCAGTCTGCGCAGGTAACGGCCATATGCCGATATTTTCAGCTTTTCCTTCGGCGTCCGGTATGCCGTCAGATCATTTCCTGCCACATACACCTGTACCCGGGGATATTTCTCCCGGATCTGTGGCAAGGCCTGCAGCAGATAGTGCAGTCCTTTCAGAGGATAATCCGCCTGACTGACGAAAATGGAATAGGGTTCACAGTGCTCCGGCTGCCATTGTCCTTCATAAAAGGAAGCCCGCAGGGTCTCATTCATCGTATAATAATGTGCCTTGGGATTCCACGCGGTAGTCACTGCCCTGTCCCAGGCGGTTCTTCCGGTGATATTGCCGGCAAGTCCTATTGCTTCCCTCTCCATTACACCTCTGCGGGCAAATTTTTCCTGCTGGCTGCGCAGGGTATCCTTCTTCACCAGATCCCGGAAAGTGGTCTTGTGGATCTCCGATTCCGGCATATCGGCAAAATATGCCTCCGCACACAACGTACAGATTCCCTGAATTCCCACCAGCATCTTCTCCTTGTGGGGAAACACCCGGCATACTGCCAGTGTGTGTGGATATTCCGTGCCGAAACAGTGGATCACATCCGGTGAAAAGTCTTCCGTGATCCGATGCAGTTCTTCTTCCAGCAACGGCTGATATCTGTCGGGGTGTACGGTGTCTTCGTGGAATCCATAACATGTGATATTATATATTTCAGCATCTGTATTTGTCTGTAAATGCTCCCGGTCTTCTTTTTCCCGTGGCATTGCTATCTGCAGTCTCCAGGGCACCTCCGTATCTGCCGGCACCGGGAATGCCACAGCCAGCTCCAGGTCACTGGAATTCTCCGCGGCTACCTGCTCCAACAGACCGGACAGCCAGCCCTCTTTATTCGAAGCTTCTTTATGCAATGCTTCGGCTATGACCGGAAGCATGATATTGCAGACCCACAGCACTTTCATAAATTAAATCCTCTTTTAATTAAATATCCAGTTTAGATACGGAAGCAGCCGTATCTCCACATCATACATTCCCCGCAACAGCATTACGAAATACAATAGATATGCTGCAACAACGCCAATAATACACAGGGTTCGGAACCATCCCTTTCTGGCATCCTTCAGCACACCCGGAATCAGGAAAATCTGGCTTTGGATCAGGTAATATGCCACTCGGGATACTTCCGGGATAAAGGAGCCGCAGGAATAGAGCACCAGTCCCGCCAGATTCAGATAGAAGTAATAACGGTTTCTGCGATTTTCCTGAACGCTGTCCTTCCAATAGATCAGGCACAGTATCAGCACTGCCAGACATTTGGCGATGTTGACATAGGATAACTGTCCGTTGTCGAACATGGAATCCTTGTAATAGGGATAGAACCGGAAGATAATATTCCGGTACACATCCTGTCCGAAGATCAGAGATAAGATCAGTAATACGCCAACCGCATAGTGCCACTTTTTCAGCCGGATCCGGGACAAGAGATCTATCACAATATATGCCGGGATGACCAGCAGTACCGATTTGTGGATCGTACAGCCCAGCAGCACCCAGAGAAGAAACTTCCCATATTCTCCCCGCAGCACATATTTCTGCGCATACATGACCAGTGCCAGTGCGAAATAGTAACGTACCGAATTCATACTATTAAAGTAAAATCCCTGTGTCAATAACAGAAACAGGGAAAATACATACCAGTCCGCCTGATCATGCAGTGCCTTCAGGAAAAAGAAGACCGTAATCAGGGAAAAAAAGCCAAAGATCGGAAGATAAGATCCCTCTCCGAAAATCAGATGGAAAAATTTCACCAGATACACAAAGCCGGTTTCGTAGGAGACATGCCTTCCCTGATCGATCAGCTGAAATTTCAGCCAGTAGACCCAGTAATCACCGCCCACAGCAATGCGGCAGGCAGAAACCCCGGCCAGGAGACAGAAGATGGCGAATTCCGCCACAGCATTGCACGCCTGCTGTCTGTCCGGCCCGGCCGCCATCAGATCCCCGGAGGTATTCCCACGAAAGGAGCGTCTGCCGGACAGATATTCTGTCGTATAGTCACGATTTTTTACCAGAAAACCGAATGCTACGGTAACAACTGTCAATATGATATACACCAGTGCGCTCTTCTCCATGTGGAACCTCCTTTCTTTATGGCCTTTTTTCCAAAAAGCAAGCTATCGTCTTCCTGCCTCCCGGATGCCTTCCCGCATCCACTGTTTTGCCTGCTGCAGGCTTACCTCTGTGCACAGCGTACCCTTATGAGCATACAAAAACCGCAGTGCCAGCGGCCATTCCAGCCATCCATACAGATAATGATACAGTACTCCTCTGTCATGGAAAAATTTTTCATTATAGCCATGAAACCAGGTGGATTCCCCGGCTTCCTCTCTGCCGATGGTCACCGGTGCGGTATATACCCGGTATCCTTTTTTTATAAACTCTGTCAAAAACAGGCTGTCTTCTCCATTGCTGTATTTTGCACCGCCGCCAAACAGCAGGGAGAACGTAATACCAGATTGCAGCAGGCTTTCTCTGCGTACAGCAAAACTGACTGCGCCATACCGCCCGCAATTATACCAACGTACCGGTTTCCGTTCCGTAATATGGTAGGTGCGGCGTTCTTCCTCCACCTCGATATTGAAAATGATCATATCGGCCCGGGGATTCCGTTCAAACTCCGCAAGAACAGCCGCCTCATAACCATCTTCATACACAATATCCGCATCCGAAAAAAGGCAGATGTCCCCTTCCGCCCGAAGAATGGCCTCATTGCGGCTTCTGCCGATGCCACGGTCGGGAAAACTGCAGAAACGGATTCTTCCGTTCCCCGGAGATATCTGCATTTCCTCCTGCCCCAGCCGGTCGCACTGATTGATGATCACCGCGTCCGATTGCAGGTTCATATGTTGTACGGTCTCCGGAAGAGAAGCATTCATTACCGATGCCAGAACTTCTACCTTCATGCCTGCTCTCCTCCGTGTTCTGTATTCTGTGTCTGTATGGCTCCCGGCAGAAAATAATAGCTGCAGATCAGCTGTTCATCCGCATTCCACAGGAAGGCTCCGTTCACAGAGCAGTCCTGGGTATGCAGATACTCTAATACCGCTTCCAGTCTCTTTCCCACCCGTTCTCCGGCCGGCACCGCCAGCAGAAATACATCTGCCTTACGAAGTGTCTCTCCACTCTCCGGGCATAACAGCGGACTGGGAACCGCTACATATTCCACCGGTATTCCCTTCCGGGTCTTATCTGTCTTAGCCAGCTTCTGCAAATCCTCCACGACTTCCTTCGGATCCGCTTCCGGCAGCGCCACACATACTGCCACACGGCAGATTTCCGCATTTTCGGACTCCTTTGCCTGCTTTTTATCGTACACTTTCTCCAGCGTATACATCAGATTTTCCGCAAATCCCACACTGCGCACCGTTCCCAGACTGTTCAGTCCGTAGCGTCTGCGAAGTGTTGCCGGCAGCCAGATGCTGTCCTGCGAGATCTCCACCAGCAAAAAGAGGACTACTGCAAAAAACAGAGACAATACCGCCGCCAGAATGACTGCCCGTACCGGGCGCACATCCGGTACCACGACTTCTGCAAAATCTCCGTGATCCAGCACTTTGATCCGGTCGATCTCCGCGATACTCTCTGCAAATTCGTCACACATGGTATCCTCCACTGCATGGGCCAGAGCAATACTCATCTCCGGATCCTGAGTTGCCGCCTGCGTCACCGGAACACTGAAATCCGAGGGAAGTGTTGCCGAGAGGTCTTCGATCCACTGATCTCTGCCCAGAGACAGTGCTTCCGAAGCTCCATTGTCTCCCCGTTCCACAGCCTCCTGCAGATGCTTCTCCACACCATCCAGGAATTCTCCCGTATGGATCATGGTGTTCCATGTAGCCTCGTTAATGTAGTACGCACCCGCCGCATTGGGGTTCTCTTTATATTCTACCTTATAAGTGGAAGAAGCCGCATACCCTGGATCGGGCTGCAGCACCACATTTTTTACATAATAACCGCCACCGAACAGTAATGTTCCCACTACTGTCACAGCCAGTATTTTCCACAGATTGCGGCATAGCCGCAGACACATAAGTCTCAGGTCGAAGGGCTCTTTTCCGTAGCTTACTTCCATGCGTCTACCTCCTGCCTTCTCAGTTGTCATCCTTCTCGGCACGACCATCGTAGGTTGCCTTGAAAGCCGTTACCTGTTCGCTCTCCACACCCTCGGTACTGTCCGGCCAGAACAATACCTTCAGTGTCAGAAGCATCAATTTAAGATCCAGCCACACAGAATAATTCTCGATATATGTTAAATCCAGTTTTAATTTATCATACGGAGAAGTATTGTACTTTCCGTATACCTGTGCGAAACCGGCCAGTCCCGCTTTCACCTTCATACGGAATGCGAACTCCGGCATGACTTCCATGTACTGTGCAATAATCTCCGGGCGCTCCGGTCTGGGGCCGATGAAAGACATATCTCCCCGCAGAATATTGATCAGCTGGGGCAGTTCATCCAGTCGGCATTTGCGGATCACCTTACCCACGGGAGTGATACGCTTATCCCCTTTCTGTGCCAGACGCGCCACGCCGTCCTTCTCGGCATCAGTGCGCATACTGCGGAACTTCATAATATAGAATTCTCTCTGTCCGATGGTACAGCGCACCTGCTTGTACAGCACAGGACCGCCGTCATAAAGCTTGATGGCAAGCGCTGTCAGAAGCATCAGCGGTGAAGTCACTACCAACAGGATCAACGAGCAGATCACATCGATAGATCGCTTGATGAACCGCTGCTCCATGCTCAGGGAGTACTCTCTGGTCAGCAGGATAGGCGTGTCAAATACATGCAGTTCCTCGGAGCCAACTAAAATAACATCTGATATTTTAGGCATGACATAGACACGGATGGAATGGGCATAGCAGAATTTCAGAATAATATTGCGATCCTTTTCATTAATATCCCAGATTACTACCGCATTGATCTCACCGTTCCGGTAATTGTCCAGAATCTCCCGACACAGTTCTGTCGTACCTTTTTTAATGTGCTCACATTTTGTGATCTTATATTTGTCCTTACGGCTTTCAAATTTGTTGACAATGTCTTCGATGGGACGATCACCGTGGATCAGCAAAAGCTCTCTGGGCGGGAATGCTGTACGATAGATCTTGTTGGCAATATTGGCATAGATGATCACCGCTATGATCTGTAAAAATACCATCAACAGGAACATATCCGCCGGAAAAATGCTACGGGCCATCATACACAGTTCCGCATAGATCAGCACATCCGCCATCAGGGTTGCAAACACCTGGGAGAAAATAATCTCCGTGTTTTTCATGTATCCCAGACGCATGCCGCCGTAGGTCACGGAGAAAAATATCAGGATTGCACTGTAGATACCGTTTTCCAGCAGAAAGCCACGATACCAGATCTTCTGCAGGGGATCTACCAGCTGGAACTGGAAATGGAACTGCCACATGTAGGCAAACAGGCTGATCTCCAGCAACAGACAGATCATCGACAACCCTATATTGATCAGACGCTTAAAGGATTCCCTTTTCCGCAGTCGGTTTTCATAATAATTACCGTTTGTATTCAAAACAAACTCCTCCTATACTCTGCGTTTTACGGCGCGTACCGCCCAGAAGCAGAAATGCCAGGCACTGTTCGGCACTGACATGCCTTCCGCCTTACGGTACAGATTCCAGATCCTCCGCAAAGCTTCCAGCTTATTCGATGACAGGGATTTCCCTGCTCTCCGATATTTTACCAAATTTTGATCCAAACCACAAGCTACATAACCCTCCCGCAGTATTCTCCACCACAGGGCAGTGTCCTCACTCTTGATCTGGGGCATCTGCAGTTGTTCTTTCGACAGCTGTTCCATATCGAACATCACGGTACTGGTAAAGATTGTGGTATTTTTCAAAGCTTCTTTATAAGTAATCGTGGCCGGCACACGGACAATCTTTCCGGTGCCCTTGCCATTCTCATCGGCGAATTCATAGCCGGTAAACACAAAGGCTGCCTGTTTCTCTTTCAGAAAAGCCAGCTCTTTTTCCAGCTTGTCCGGTGTCCACAGGTCATCTGCATCCAGATAGGCCAGATACCGGCCTTTTGCTTCGTTGACTCCCAGATTACGTGCTCTCGCCGCCCCCAGATTCGTAGAGTAAGTCAGCATGCGGATTCTCGTATCTCCGGTTCTCTGAATATATTGTTCTATGATCTCCCTGCTGCGGTCCGGGCCGCAATCCTCCACCAGCAGCAGTTCCCAGTGTGGATACGTCTGTGCCCGGACGCAGTCCATCGTTTCTTCTATATAACGTTCTGCCCGGTACACCGGCACCACAATACTGATCAGTTCCTGTTCCATTTTGCTTTCCTGTTCCTAATTCTTACAAATCGTTATAGTTTTCCCTATCTTTCCGCAAGATGCCTACTTACATCACGATCAGGAAATATCCGCCAAAGGACCGCAGTCTGCCGTCCGCAGCCTCTTGCAATTCCTTCTGTACATCCTCCGACAAGTCCTCCGGCAATAAAATGTAGTCTATACCGGCCTTCCCGGCGCTGTCAAGGCACGCAGCAAAATCTATTTTCCTGCCACCGGCTTCTGTCGTGGTATTTTCATCTGTCCGCAGATATTCCGTCTCCCCGGTAGTCTCCAGGTGGCTCATCCACAGATACATATCTTCCTGCCAGGTCTCATAGGTATCATAGGAGTAGCTGCCCAGCGATGCATCCCAGATGCTTCTGCCGTATACCGGGTGGATCTCAGCGCTGTAGGCTCTGGCAGCCTCCATGACCTCCTTCGGCGCCCACAGACTGTATTCCCGTGAGTTTCCTTTTTCCGCATTGTATACAGAAAGCTGCTCCAGAATTTCCCTGGCGGGAGTTCCCTGTTGCTGTCCGGGCATTCCTGTCAGTGCCGGTATCTGCGTTGTCTGTGCCACGGTCCATTCCGACACCGGGTTTCCACCCAGGAACAGGATGCCCAGCAGGATCAGCGCAGCCATCCCGTTTCGCAGGCTTTTCTCTTTTAATAAGTTACACAGAAAGTCCGTTGCCGCCCATGCGATCAATGCTGTCTGGGGCACCGCCGCCCAGATCCATACATAAGAGTAAAAGGCGGTCTGGTATTTTAACAGGATCAGTGCCGTTACGGGACAGATACAGCCAAAAGAAAGTCCGTTGCCGCCCATGCGATCAATGCTGTCTGGGGCACCGCCGCCCAGATCCATACATAAGAGTAAAAGGCGGTCTGGTATTTTAACAGGATCAGTGCCGTTACGGGACAGATACAGCCAAATGTCACCAGTGCCCCGTAAAGATACAGCCGTTTCCGTGCTTTTTCCGCCCCGGATGCATTGGCTTCCTTTCCGGAACCATAGAGGACAAATCCCAGATACAGGATCGCCAGCAGCAAAAGTGCCGCAAATTTTCCATGTTGTGTATAGTCGGTCCAGCCTGTCAGGGCGGACTGCAGAAGTGTCATCATTCTGTAGCCTCCTCTCCTGACCTGCCATGTGCATCAGTCATTTTCCGTTTTTCCCATCGTTTCCGGAACTGGGAAACCAACGCTCCAAGTATCAGCCATGCCACAGTAACAAGCAGGCAGACTCCCGCGCCATACAGGGTCCAGACTATGCAGGCCTCCGACAGGATACAAAGGATCACGCCCGTATATTTTCTGTCCATCAGACAGAACAGCAGATACGGAAGCAACACCGCCGCCCGGATCGTCACACCGCGGAATCCTCCGTAAAACACATCAAATCCATCCACTCCGGGCATATAGGCCCCTGTACTGAACAGTATTCCCACGATCAGCAAAAACGTCCGTCTTTTCACAGAATTTTCCGGAAAAAGTGCTTTCCCCAGGCTTCCGTAAGCTACATAAGACAACAGCAGCGTAATGCAGGGGATCAGACGATACACCACGTCTACGGGTGCCATACCCGTAAAACGGCTGATGGCCCCGTACAGAGTGGGCAGGCACAATATTTTCAGCCGTAAGGACATCCCCATCGAATATGCCGTCCCCGTGAGAGGATTCACGGTATAAACAGCATTTTCCCTGAGAAATGTGTTCACGGTCTCCACCGTCATATCTCCGGTCAGCCACATGCGGTTCCCCGTCAGTATCCGCAGGATCTGCAGCAGGATCAGAAATGCCAGGATGCCTGTGAGAATCTGTGTGCTTTTTTCCTTTGCCGTATCTGTCCCGCTGTTTTGATCCGCAACCGGATCATTTTTACCGGCTGTGGCCCGTTTTCGTGTCTGTCTGGATATTACAGACAATAATATCGCCGCCAGCAGAACGATTCCCACCTCTGCCAGCAGCAGATCCGTTACAGTCAAAAAAGACCACCCTAACAGGCAGCCTGCCAAATGGGCGATCTCTGTCAGCCCGATAATGATCAGGCTCCCCCCGATCAAAATATCCGATGTCCGAAAAGTCATTTCATCTCCCATACCCGCCTTTTTCTTACACGGGCTTTTGTACATCTTACCATATTTATATGGACTTGACAAATATAACAGCATTTCCCTGCAACAAAAAACCGCGTACCGGAAACTTCCCATTCCGATACGCAGTCTTTCTCAGTCTGCAGAGGAGAATACTGCATCTGCTTAATTAACAAACTCTCCCTGTTCCAAACAATTAAAATCAATATGTTACATAGCCTTATAATCCAGCCGGATGTTGTCGGCGATACGTGCGATGTACTCGCTGTTCGTAGGTCTTGTCCTTCCGGAGGCTACAGAATAGCCAAAAATCTTTTCGAATGTCTCCACATTTCCTCTGGACCAGGACACTTCAATGGCGTTCCTGATCGCACGTTCCACTTTCTGATCTGTGGTCTTGAAATGTTTCGCGATGGTGGGATATAACAGCTTGGTAACGCTGCTTACTACCTCCATGTCTTTCCCTGACAAAATGATTGCATCACGCAAATAGTGATAACCCTTCAAATGCGCCGGCACCCCTATCTCCAACATGATTTTGGTTACATATCTCTCTAACTCTGAATCTTTTACTGCAACAATATCCAAAACAAGTCCCCCTTTTTACTTGTCGAGTATTGCTCCTCTGCAGTGACTGATAGAGAAATCATATCATAGCTGTCGATATTTGAAAAGACATTTTTCCGTTAAAATATAGTTAAGAAACTAAAAATGTTACATTTTACCCATATTTTGTAACATTTTTACGTACATAAAAAACGGATATTTATGCTGTTTTTCTTAAATTTCCTCTTTTACCAGGTAAATCGGACGGCGTTTTACTTCCATGTATGCCTTTGCCAGATACTGCCCCAGAATACCCGTGCAGAAAAACTGTACGCCGCTGGTCATCAGGATGATGCACACCAGAGAAGGCCAGCCGGACACCGGATCTCCGAAGATCAGCTTCCGCACGATGATAAATATGATCATCAAAAAAGCGATGATACAGAACAGCACACCCACAAAGGAAGCGATCAGAAGCGGTGCCGTGGAAAATGCGGTGATACCGTCAAGAGAATATACCAGAAGCTTCCAGAAATTCCACTTGGTCTCGCCCTTGGCGCGCTCTACATTCTCATATTCCAGCCATTTGGTCTTAAAGCCGACCCAGCCGAAGATTCCTTTGGTAAAACGATTATATTCCCGCATGGACAGGATGGCATCCACCATCTGTCTGGTCATCAGGCGATAATCTCTCGCTCCGTCCATCATTTCCGTCTGGGAAATCTTCTTCATCAGATGGTAAAATCTTCTGGCAAAAAAGCTGCGGATCGGCGGTTCGCCCTTGCGGGTCACGCGGCGGGTCGCTACAGAATCATACCCCTGCCAGATCCATTCAAACATCTCCGGCAGCAAGGAAGGCGGATCCTGCAGATCCACATCCATCATAACCACATAATCGCCCTTCGACTTTTCCAGTCCGGCAAACATCGCCGCTTCCTTTCCGAAATTTCTGGAGAAAGAGACAATATGCACACGGGAATCCTGTTCGATCAGCTTTTTCACTTCTCTCACAGTGCCGTCTTTGGAACCGTCATCAATATAGAGAAGCTCCAGTTCTATTTCCTTTTCCTTGAAAAAGGGATCATTTTTCGTCAATTCCTGATAAAACAGGGCAACGCTTTCTTCTTCATTATAGCAGGGAACAATCACGCTCAATAAGCTCATTTTGTAATCTCCTTATGTTTTCCTGTCGCTTTTTCAGGCTTATCTGCGCCACTGTGCGACAGGTAACAGCTATATTATACTATCCTTCGATGCATCATTTCAAGGTCAACACTGTACTTTTTCCGCTTTTTGGATTATACTGGATTTATATATGTCTGTTCTGCAAACTACAGCATATAGGAAACGAGGTTATTTATGACTTTTTTTGAACAGTTTTTCAGCAATACCATTTTCCTGACTGCAGCCTTCGGCTGGCTGGTGGCACAGGTTCTGAAGACGCTGATCCATTTGATCGTCTCCAAGAAATTCGTTGCGGAGCGTCTGGTCGGCAGCGGCGGTATGCCCAGTTCTCACTCTGCTACCGTATGTGCCCTGGTAACAGCGGTCTGCTACGAATACGGTGCGGGAAGCTTTGAATTTGCCATTTCCCTGATCCTGGCGATCATTGTAATGTATGATGCTATGGGAGTACGCAGAGAGACCGGTATTCAGGCACAGGTATTGAACGAAATGCTGAAGGTCTTCGAAGATATGGGCCGCAGTGAGATTTCCGCCCATGATAAATTAAAGGAATTCGTGGGACATACTCCCCTGCAGGTGTTGATGGGTGCGCTGTTAGGCATTTTATGCGGCGTGGTCATTTACAGCTTCTTACTCTGATAACCGATCGAGGTGTGATTATATGCGTAAATATAAATTTCAACGGCAGTTTCTGCAGACTGCGGTGCCTCTTCTGCTGACTGTCTCCATAATGCTTACCGGATGTGGACAGACGGGTAACTCCGATTCCCCGGTCCGTCCGATCCTCCCGGATAACAGCCCGGATTCCTCCACGGTTTCTTCCGGGGAAAAGCTTCCGGATCCCGTAACGATCGTTGTAGAGGATGATTCCACTCCTCCCGCTGAGGGCATGGTCCGCAGCCGTCTTACGAACGAATGGGTGGATGCCGATGTGGCTGCTACACGCCCCATTGCCGTAATGATCCCCAATGAGGCATCTGCAATTCCACAATACAGTCTGTCCGATGCTTCTATTATTTATGAGGCGAATGTAGAGAACCGTATGACCCGGATGATGGCAATCTACGAAGACTGGCAGAATCTGGACAAGATCGGCAATATCCGCAGTCTTCGTGATTATTATGCTTACTGGGCATTCGAATGGGATGCTTTTATCGTACATTTCGGCGGTCCGTTTTTCATCAATGAGTTGCTGGCGCAGCCGGATACTCAGGATGTGGACGGTACCTCCGGGAGTGATGAGGCTGCCTTTTTCCGTACTACCGACCGCAACAAGCCTCACAATGCTTATGCTTCCGGTGAAGGTCTGCAGAAGGTGATCGAGAAAAAGGGCTACAGCCTGGGATACCGCGGACTCAGCGATGAGAATCACTTCCGGTTTGCCACCAAGGCGGAACCGAACACCCTTGGGCAGTATGGTGCCAAAGCAAAGGATGCCACCTATATCGATATGTCCGGGTGTTATCCGCTGACAAGGTGTTATTTTGAATTTAACGAGGATGACGGCCTCTATTACCGTTCCCAGCATCTGTCCGGCAGCACAGACGGCCCTCATATAGATGCCGCCACCGGAGAGCAGCTGACTTTCAAAAATATTCTGGTACAGAATACGTTTCACGAGGAACTGGGCGAGGGGTATCTGGCTTTTCAGTGTCATGACACCACCCGGGACGGCTGGTTTTTCACCAATGGCAGAGGAATACATGTGAATTGGGAGAAGACTTCCGATTACAGTGCCACCAGATATTACGATGACAACGGGGACGAGATCATCCTCAATACCGGCAAGACCATGATCTGTATTATCGAAGATGGAGATTCCTTTACGTTCCATTAATGTAAATGGAAAGTTAGCCTAGCTACGAGCCATGCAAAAATAGAACGGAATACCTCGGTGGGAGCTTGCTCACACAAGAGGTTATTTCGTTCTATTTTTATACGGCGACAGCCGTCTATGAAATAAGATTGACAGCGTTCTTTGCTGACAATCTTATGAATAGGCATGGTTCGTAGCGGAGGGAGCTTTAGACCAGACGAACTCCCGGAGCATGCGATACACATGTCTCGATGTAAGGTCTCCGGATGTGAATTTTCTACGAAAAGTGATGAGTAGTTCTCGTCATGACGGGGCCGCCTACAGTCGACATCCATGTCGACAATCGGCTGACGCGGACATCGTGTCCGCTTTCCCCCTGCCTTTCAGCACTTTTCTAGAAAATATCAACATCCTCCGACAAACATCTTCGACATGGCACCGCATACGCCGGGAGTTCTGCGTTTTGGAAAGCTTTCAAAAAAACCAGTAGCCCCGGCTGGGTATAAGAATAAGCAGTGCCGTAAGCAGACGTCGGTACCATAGCGTCCCAAGGGACGCATTGCGGTCGTATTGTGACCGCTTATGTACCGCTACGCTCTGCGACAGGAGCGCATCGTACTAAAGTACGAGCGTGCCGCGTTTCTTATACCTTGCCAAGGGCTACGGGGATTTGATAGCATTTCTTTACTAACTTTCCAGTTACAATATAATTACATTCGCGCATTTCACATCATTGGCGAGGTCGTACACTTTACCGGTGGTGAGACCCAGAACTTTGGGGCGCAGCACCGCATTGGGAACGTTCTCCACAACACGGGCGGTCTCTCCGTTGCTCAATG
>PVMO01020195.1_pt1 | contig 116960 bp, 105 predicted proteins | sample 1853421 | NCBI WGS metagenome assembly PVMO01 (sample SAMN08533511, study PRJNA380276) | Human gut metagenome, whole genome shotgun sequencing project.
CATTCTTCCTCCAAACAAATCGGTTACAATTTCTATAAGCTTCTTATGTCGTTCCTTTATCGTGAAGTCACAATTTGTGATTTCACAGGTTAGTCCTCCACTATACGCTCCAGCTGCTCCAGCTTCTGCAATGCTTTCATATATGCCATCAATCTTTTATACTGCTCATCTCCAAGGCTGTGAATCTGTTTCAAAATTCTAATATCCGCTTTAGTAACTTCATAATCCATATCTGCATCTTTATATTCCGGATCAATTCCTTTTCCCGTTAAAAGTTGATCAGGAGTAATTTCTAATGCATCATTTCATATTTCCCATGAAGAATGTTGTAAATTAGTACTATCCACAACGATAACAGGTAATTTAATTATTCGTATTTTTTCCCGATGACGTAAATCGAAACTACCATACCACCTAATATCATAATTAAGAAAATTTTATTCAAAATATTCCATAAATCTATATTGAAGCAATTGATTATTATAATACCTGCAAGAGGATATAAAACAACCGTTGCAAGTGTCCATATTTTTAAAGTTGTGCAGATGTATATCCAATTTCCATTATTAAAAGATAAACCAACTAGATGTATTCTAAAAATTCCTTGTGAAACATAATTTATCTTGTTGGCATCATAATATGTTGGTAATATGTCTTTTGCAAAGAAACAAAACCATGCACCAAATAAAAGCATTACCCCGGTAACCAGCAATATATCCCCTTTCATCTCAGCTAATGAACTTCCAGATACAACTAAGATAATAATTTCTGTAATAGATATAAAAAGGCATAACAAATATGCTAATATCCAGTTTTTTCTATGTTGATGAATAGAATCCCTAACAGCCATATCGAGAGAGCCTACTACCAATTCCTCGACTTCTTTTGTATCAATATTTTTCTGTCTATCTATTTTTTCTCCACGTAACAATTCTGTAACGGAAACATCTAATATATCAGCTATTGGTATGAGTAATACGACATTAGGCATACTAAGACCACGTTCCCATTTACTAACTGTTTTATCTGATACATATAATTTTTCAGCCAAATCCTTTTGAGTTAAATTCTTTTCCTTTCTTAATTCGGTTACAAATAAACCAAATTTTTCATTACTAATCTGATACATATATCCACCTCCTGCACACATATTATAATGGGAGTACGCATAAATCAATCGACTAGCAGTAGAATTGCAGAATATTAGCACAAATATATCAAATAATCTCCCCATTATAATTATTTCTGTGAAGTTATATTCGGATATTTTTTAAGCCATACTATGGAATAATTAAATCTGTGTAACTTATAAGCATGGCAGAAAAAACAACCTTCCGGAACTTAGAAAAGGTCACCTGATATGGAATTGTAATTTGATTCTTCTTTGAGCCCTTACAAATGCAGAAGCTGAACAAATAGGATTTTTCTTCCTACCTGTTCAGCTCTTTGTTTACCTGTAAATCAATTCATTTAACACAATCTCTTCCGCCATATTACGAATACCATTTGCCGCCCTGATCCATTCCATCTGATCACGAGCTTTCAGTTCTTCCGTAACGCCTTGCTTCTCCATCATCTGACGCACCAGAATACCCATCCTCTCCTGTGCTTCATCGTCCACAGCATTCAGATGTTCTGTTAATCTGTCTTCCAACATATACAGAGAATACATTGCCGGACGATGCTCTTTCAGATACGTTTTCCGAATCATTCCATATTTCCCATAATGCGGTTCTTCATCTGTACTGACAAGATTCGGATAGTAAATTCCGTCTGCGCCAAGTGTGTAGGTTCCACCCATTTTTTCAAATGTGCTTTTCATATGTTATTCCTCCTTGAAATCAGCGATGTCCTTAGATCATCGCAAAATATTTCAGAGCAGCCTTGATAGCATCTTCTTTCTCTTTCGGACACTGTGGCACTTTTGGATTTTCTGTCTTTGGTAGATTATAGTTCTCTCCTACTTCGATTCCACATTTCCTTTTGATTTGAGAAATATATAAACTTGAAACCTTCAAGCCAAATTCTTTCAGCACATAATCTTTGATTTCCTGATAGGTTGCTTTCAACTCGGCACTGGTGGCATCCAGCTCGTCCAGGTCTAAGTCGATCTCTATCGTGTCATCTGGTTTTTGTTGGGACAAAAAAACAACCGTCTCGACATGCATACCAGATCAAAACATATCCCCACAAAATGCGGAAATATGAGAAATATTTCTGCTGTACGAATACTGTTCGTGCAACCCTTTTCCCACAAAATATTAGTTTCATATCACCGCTATTCTCTTCGTCCGTTTTACCAGCTTCCAACGCTTGATATTCCTGATTTAATTCTCGTAGCAATTCTTCCTCACTTGGTAAATACAATTTGCATTTTGAGGCAAAAATCTGTGTTTCATTTTCTGGCAACGTATATTTGACCACAGATTCGCTTTTGTCCGCACATAACACAATACCAATTAGTGGATTATCTCCCTCATTTATAAGCTCTCGTTCATAATAATGAACATACATCTGCATCCGCTGACGAGACCTCCCTTGGTACCACACGTTTCTTTCTCTCCATCTATCTGCCACATTTACTATAGCTAATTCCGAGTAGTTATTGGACTTTAGCTTGTGCAGCAACCTTATCCTTAACTATAGCCTGATGTGATTTCTGTTCGTCAGACCGGAGATTTGCCCCCACCTTCCTCCAGATTCCCCTCACGTTAATCATAATCGCTGCTATGAATAGGACACCCTTGGTCTTGGCTGTATCCTTCCCACTACTAGGGCGGATTAGGGACTTTCACCCATTAGAAACGTGCGCCGCAAGGTGCACTGCAACAAGAGACCTATCCTTTTAGATAAGTCTCTTGTTAACTACCGAGGACAATAAAAAAGTTAAAAACACCGTCCCTACCGATTTACTCTCCCGCTTCCGTCACTATTCATAAGCGTTAATACTTCTTCTTCCGAAATATAATTCAGATCGCCCGGTATTGTATGTTTGATGGCGGCCGCTGCAAGGGCAAATTCCAGTGCCCGGTCCGGTTCCATGTGTGTTAAAATTCCGTGTAAGAACCCTGCCGCAAAAGAATCTCCTCCTCCAACACGGTCTACAATATGCAGATTGTACCCACTTCCCTGATATAATCCAGATTCACTGCATACAGCACCTGACCAGCCATTATCCGAAGCACTGATGCTTTTTCTAAGTGTTGTGATAAGGTTAGTAAATCCATATCGCTCTCTTACATTTTCCATATGTTTTTCATCTACACAGATACTGTAGTCCCCATCGATAAAATTCTTATCTTTTTCTGCATATCCCAGGCACTTTGCAGCATCTCTTGCATTTCCGAAACAGATATCTACATACGGCATCAGCTCTGAAAGCATCTTCTGCTTTCCTTTCACATCTTCTGTCCACAATTTCGCACGGTAGTTTAAGTCGAACGATGTTGTCACATCGTGTTCCTTTGCCTTTTGCAAAGCAATCCTGGTAAGTCTTGCCGTCTCTTCACTTAACACCGGCGTAATTCCGGATACATGAAAGAGCTCTGCGCCATCAAAGATCTGATCAAAATCAAATTCTTCTGCTGATGCCTGAGTAATAGACGAATCCGCTCTGTCATAGACAACGCTCGAAGGACGCACCGAGGCCCCGTTTTCCAGAAAGTAAATTCCAAGCCTTTTCCCGCCCCGTGCAATATAACGGCAATCTACGCCTGATTTTTTTAAAGTTGCAATGGCTGCCTCTCCAATTGCGTTAGAAGGAATTTTGGAGATATATGTCACATCATGGCCTAATTGGGCTAGAGAGACAGCCACATTGGCCTCGGCACCACCATAATTGATTTCAAACTCCGAGGCCTGTGCAAAACGTTGATAACCCGGCGGTGATAATCTGAGCATAATCTCGCCCATTGTAACAACCTTAGCCATTACTTCACCTCCCTGGCAGAATGAACCAGTGAAACCGCTTCGCGGGTCAGCTCTGTAATCTGATCAAAAGCACCTCTTGCCACAAGATTTCCCTTTACCATCCAGCTTCCGCCACATGCAAGTATTTTGTCATATTGAAGATACGGTACAATGTTTTCAGGGTTGATTCCGCCAGTCGGCATGAATTTCAGTGTCGTATATGGTGCCGCAACTGCTTTTATCATACCAAGACCACCTGATGGTTCTGCCGGGAAGAACTTGACAACTTCAAGTCCCATCGCAATTGCCTGTTCCATTTCACTCGGTGTGACAACACCCGGAGTAATCGGAATCTCATGATCGATACAATATTTTACTACAACAGGGTTGAATCCCGGGCTTACAATAAACTGCGCTCCGGCTTTCACCGCACGGTCAACCTGTTCTACTGTCAGAACGGTTCCGGCCCCTACGACCATCTCCGGAAACTTCTGGGACATAATACGAATAGATTCTTCGGCGGCAGCTGTGCGGAATGTCACCTCCGCACATGCCAGTCCACCGTCGCACAAAGCTTTCGCCAGCAAAGCAGCATCTTTGGCGTCCTCCAGCACAACCACCGGCACAATTCCAAATTGCTCTAATTTTTTCAATACTTTATTCATTTCATAGCTCCTTAGTCAAGCGAAATAAGAGATTTCATAACGGAATAGCTTCCTTCTTTCCGAATCTGATCCAGATATCCGCAAACTGCTGATTCAAATCCTTCAATTTCTGTAAGATCTTCTCCCCAGAATTCTGTATTCTTACATACTGCGTGTACCATTTTCTCTGCTGAATCTTCTCTGTGTTTATAATAGAACTGAAGCACTACTTTATCATCCTTTACAGTATATGTGTTTCCTTCTCTCTCTGCGATAAGTCCCTCATCTGTTTCATAACAGAATAACTTCCTTCTTTCTGAATCTGCTCCAGATATCCGCATACTGCTGCTTCAAATCCTTCGATTTCCGTAAGATCTTCTTCCCAGAATTCTGTATTCTTACATACTGCGTGTACCATTTTCTCTGCTGAATCTTCTCTGTGTTTATAATAGAACTGAAGCACTGCTTTATCATCCTTTACAGTATATGTGTTTCCTTCTCTCTCTGCAATAAGTCCCTCATCTGTCAGTGTGTGTCCGCTAAAGAATGCGATGTAGAATGCAAAGGAAGCTGTAATACATTTCGGAAGTGCTCCTTTACGCTTTACATATTCTTTCAGAGACGGCATAACCCTTGCCTTCCATTTTGATGTCGAATTGAGAGAAATTGCCAGCAATGCATGGTCGATAAAAGGATTTTTAAAACGTTCTGTCACCGCAGCCGCAAAATCAAGTAATTCCTCTTTCGGCAAATCAAGTGTTGGAATAATCTCATCATAGATTGTCTTATTCATGAATCCACAGATAACCTCATCATTCATACAATCTCTTACGATATCTTTTCCGGCAAGATATGCTCCCAGTACAAAGGATGTATGTGCACCATTCAGGATGCGGACTTTACGTTGTTTATATGGTTTATGATTATCTGTGATAAGGATCGGAAGACCTGCTTCTTCGATTGGAAATTCTTTTTTGATAGACTGTGGTCCTTCAATTACCCAGAATCCAAAGATTTCTCCTGTATCCAGAACATTATCTTCATATCCAAGTTCTTCACAGATTGCAGATGCCTCATTTCTTGGATATCCTGTAACAATTCTGTCGACAAGTGTAGAACAGAATACATTTTCTTTCTGAATCCATGCAATAAATTCTTCTCCAAGATTCCACTGTTTTGCATATTTCAGCACACATTTTTCCAGTTCTTTTCCGTTATCATCAATAAGCTCGCAGGAAAGTATGATAAATCCTTTTCCTTCCTCTTTTCCAAATGTTTCAAATCTGTGATACATAAACTGTGTCAGTTTTGCCGGATAAGATTCTCCTGGTTTGTCTTCAAATTTACATTCTGCGTCATAACGGATTCCCGCTTCTGTTGTATTACACAAGATAAATCTAAGTTCTGGATTTTCTGCGCATCTCATGACCTCTTCATAGTCTTCATAAGCATTCAGACATCTGCTTACACTGGAGATTACTCTCTTGTCATTCACTTTCTTTCCATCCTGAAATCCACGAAGGAATAATGTATAAAGTCCTTCCTGCTCGTTAATTCTGTCATTCAGTCGGAATCCTCCTTCCACATTCCGGATCGGCTGAACCAGGACGACTTTTCCGTTAAATCCTGCCTTTTCATTCATTACATCGACAAAATAATCCACAAATGCGCGCATGAAATTGCCTTCTCCGAACTGCAGCACTTTTTCCGGTGCATCTTTTAACACATATCCTTTATAACCGTTTTCTTTTAATACTTCATAGTTTAATTTCTTCATTATAAATATCCGTTCCTTTCTTTCCGTAATCTCCTGAACCTGCCACTCGCAGCTTCTTCCGAATGCATGGCAATTTAGAGCGTTACTCCCTGTTTGAAGATTGCCATATCATGGAATCCGGCTTCCTCAGCTTTTACTTTTTCCCCACTTGCAACCTTCAGAACATATTCATAAAGCCTTTGTGATAATTCCTCTACACTTTTTTCCTTTACCAGTTCTCCACAGTTAAAATCAATCCAATTATTTTTTTTGTTATACAACCGATCATTCGATGATATCTTAACTGTCGGTACCGGAGACGCAAATGGTGTTCCACGCCCTGTGGTAAAAAGAACAATATGTGCTCCCGATGCAGCACACGCAGTGGAAGCAACCAGGTCATTTCCCGGTGCACTTAAAAGATTCAATCCTTTATTTTTCACACGTTCTCCATAAGCAAGGACACCTTTTACCGGTGCGGTTCCCGATTTCTGCACACATCCCAGTGACTTGTCTTCCAGCGTTGAGATGCCTCCCTTTTTATTTCCCGGCGACGGATTCTCATATATCGTCTGATTATGTGAGGTAAAATAATTCTTAAAGTCATTGATCAGATGTACCGTCTGTTCAAATAACTGTTCATTTGCACAACGGTTCATAAGCAGCGTCTCCGCTCCAAACATTTCCGGCACCTCTGTAAGAATCGTTGTTCCTCCTCTGGATATCAGCAGATCTGAGAAACCTCCAACCGTAGGATTTGCCGTAATGCCTGATAATCCATCCGAGCCTCCGCACTTCATACCAATGATCAATTCACTACATGAGATCGGCTCTCTCTTAAATGTTCCGGCATACGCCAGTAATTCTCTTACGGCATGGACACCTTCTTCCAATTCGTTATCACAATCCTGTGCATTTAAGAATTTTATGCGTTCTCCATCGTAGTCACCGACATATTGTTTCAGAATATCTATGCCACTGTTTTCACATCCAAGTCCCAGGACCAGTACACCTCCTGCATTCGGATGATTGATCAGGTCGGCCAGAATTTTTCTGGAATTTTCCTGGTCTTCTCCCATCTGTGAACACCCATATGGATGCGGAAATGCAACTATCGCATCAACGGTTCCCTGACAATATTGTCTGGATAATTCTGCTATTTTTTCTGCAACACTATTGACGCATCCTACTGTCGGGATGACCCATATCTCATTTCTCACCCCTACACTTCCGTCTGCCCTTCGAAATCCCATGAATTCATCCGGTTTTCTTTCTTGAATATCCTTTTTTTCTGGTCGATAGCTATAGTCAACCAGATCTCCAAGTCCCGTTTTCATATTATGTACATGAACCCAGCTTCCTTTCGAAATATTCACTTTGGCATTACCGATCGGATTCCCGTATTTTATAACAGCCTCTCCTTCTCCTATCGTATGTAATGCAAATTTATGTCCCTGCGGAATATCTTCCAGAAGTGTAAGCCGAACATCATTCAGGATGATATCAGTTCCTTTTGCAAGTGGCTGCAAAGCCACTGCAACGGAATCTGCCGGATTTATTCTTATATATTCTTTCTTTCTGGACATTCTTTCGTCCCCCCTTACCTTTTTATTTTGTAAAATCGATCACAACCTTTAACATAGATCCCGCATTTTCTGAAAATTCTTTAAATGCTTTGTCTGCTTCGTCCAGTTTATAAGTATTTGTCACAATCTTCTCCAGATCGACTTTTCCTGCTTTCACCAGATCAATCAGTTCCAGGAAATCTTTCTTTAAAGCATTTCTTGATCCAAAAATATTCAATTCCTTTTTCTGGATGATCGTGAAGTTAAAGTCCAGATTCTTCTTACCCACACCGATCAGAACCACTCTTCCGCCATATGCCGCACAATCAATACAGTTCTGGAATGTAGATGGAAGTCCTACTGCTTCAATTGTCACATCGAATCCATTCCCATTCGTAATCCTCCGGACTTCTTCTTCCAGTTTTTCTTTTGAAGTATTCAAAATCGAACCTTTTAACTGAAATGTATTTACCGCATAATCCAGTTTCTCTTTTGCTATATCTGCTATATAAACCTCGGCACCTCTTGCTTTTGCTGCATTTGCTGCAAGTACGCCGATTGTACCGGCGCCTACGACCAGAACCTTATCTCCTTCTTTTACGTTTGCTCTTGATACCCCGTGCCAGCTAATACAGAATGGTTCGATCAGTGCAAGTGTTTTTGCCGGCAGACCTTTTCCATCATATACACGCTCGATCGGAACGCTGACATACTCTGAAAATGCGCCATCTCTCTGTGCTCCCATTGTCTCATTATGTTCACAACAATTCAGAAGGCCTCTCTGGCAGGAATAACAGGTACCATCATTAAAGTATGGATTAACGGTAACAATCATGCCCGGCTTTAATCCTCTGTCATTTTCATCAATTTCTACAATCTCTCCCGAAAACTCATGTCCCGGAACTCTTGGATATGATGCATATGCGAAGGTTCCTCTGTATGTACCAAGGTCACTTCCGCAAATTCCACCATACAAAATTTTCAAAAGTACCTCTCCCGGTTTGCGGATTGGCTTTTCCTGTTCTTTAATTACGACTTTTCCTGGCTCTTCGATTAAAATTGTTTTCATTTTCTCTTCCTCCGTTATTTGTTGTATTTTATGTTGTATTATTTGTTGTATACAACATAGCATTCGCAATATTCTTTGTCAAGATATATTTATTCTTTCACTTTTTTTTGTCTATTATGCTCAAATTCCCCTTTGGGTTTTTATTAATAATAACAACAAACTTTCTCCATTCTATTTTATGTATCTGTAATATTTTGATAGACTGGCACACAATAATAAGTTATAATATACAATGTCGAATACAATAATATTCTCAATAATAAAAAAGAAAGTAGACTGATTATGAAAAAAGAAACGTTAAAGCAACACGCTTATAATATTATCAAGGACAAGATTATCAATTGCGAGTACGCTCCGAGTGCACTACTCAATGAAGAAATGCTCAAAGAAGATGTCCAGGCAAGCCGGACTCCTATCAGAGACGCCCTTGGCCGCCTGGAACAGGAAGGGTTGGTGACAATCCTTCCCAAAAAAGGCATCATGGTCGCTCCATTGACCATCCGTGAGATCAATATGGTTCACGAAGCACGCACTCTGATCGAACCTTTTGCAATCTTGCATTATGGAAATAAAATTTCAGATGAAATCTACCAGAATTATTTCCGCATCTTTCAACGTGACACTGCGAATGTTTCCGATCTTAACGAGTATTATGAGACAGACAAACAATTCCACCAAATGTTCATCGATGCAACCAGCAATGACTATCTGATCAGTATTTACGAACGGATAGCCCAACAGAATACACGACTTCGTATCTATTCTGGAAGAAAAAGCCGGAATCGTCTGTTAGCTTCCCAACAGGAGCACCTGAAAATCGTGGAATACTGCCTGAAGCAAGATTGGGCACTCGCTTCAAAAGCAATGGAAGAACATCTCTATCATTCGAAAGAAGCTTCTTTCGAGGCTGCTTTTCACGCAGATTCTATGACTATATAATAAATTTAAATATGTTAAAAAGTGCAGACTCGGACTTTACCGCTTTCCTGCACTTTTTCTATGTTCCTTTATTTCGAAGATAATTGCGGACATCCATATTTCTTTGCCCAGATACTTGTCACGATTGGTACCAGTATAGCTGTGACTACGACAGATGCCGCCAACTGTGTTGTCGCAACCGCCTGATATGGAGCCCACGTCTTATCAATCAACACAACCGCCGCTGGTACCGCAACAGAATTTCCCGCCGTAGACGCAACTGCAAATGCTGCATATCCCGGCTGTTTGCATATAAGTCTGTCGAAAAACAATGTGAAAAATCCGCCGACAAACACTGTAATCAAACCTAACAGAATCCCCTGTGGTCCACCTTTCACCACGTCTTTTAAGTTAATGCCTGCTCCAAGTGTCAATCCAACAAATGGTATCAGAATGTCTGCCATAGGAGCGAAGAATTTCATCATTGATTTATCTACATTTCCAATAATCATCCCTAAAATCATCGGTACAATTACTGCTACAAGAGACATCATAGGAATACTTGCCATTCCAGAAGCTCCCAATGCCAGCAAGGTAAAAAACGGACCATCATTCAATGCCAGCAGCGCCACTGTCGCAGCATCTGCTTCATCTCCATATGTCTTTACAAGTGATAAATACAAAGAACCATTACTGTTCGTAACTCCAGCGACAATCGATAATGCCGTAAGGCCCCAGAATCCGGCCTGTCCAAACACTTTTCCTACAACAATTCCAAGGATTGCGCCGATTAAAAATTTAGATAACAGTAATGTACCCCCTCTTTTCAGAACCGCCGGCATATCCTTCAATTGTAATGTAGTTCCCAGGCAGAACAACTGTAGTCCCATACATGTGGCAGCCCCTGCATTAGAAAATGCAGCAGTCGTCAATCCACCGATTTCCAATGCCTGCGGAAACAATGTATGTATGACCGCACCGATAAGCAACGGAACCAGCATCAATCCCGCAGGAACTTTTTGTAAAAATTTCATAATCATAGTCAAGTCCTCCTATACTTCTATTCATTTTCTCTTTCTTATGTTGTATACATTAAAGTATACATCTTATTTTGTCAATGCTTGTTCCACAAAAATAAAAAAACAGTGTTTTTTCACGAATTTATTGATATTTTTTTGTGCATTATTACTTTATTATCTTTATATCATCATGTTCGAATTCATTTTTAATTTATTTTTTTGCCTCATCTCCCATCATGTATACATTACTTTTTTTATTTGCCACAGTGGACAATAAATATCCTTTCATGTAGTAAAATAGCAGGAAGGAGGGCTCATGGAACAGAATATAGCATTTAACCGTTGCATGGATTTTCTGTCTCGAATGATTGAAAAATACGGACAAGAGCTCCTCGATGAAATCAGTTCAGATAAAAACAATGGAAATGAATCGCAAATAGAATATACCGAGGGACAGAAAAAGTCACAGTGATTTCCAATCGTGAGAAATTACTGTGACTCTTTTAAAATTAGTTGTAGATCAATTCACTTAAAACAACTTCTTCTGCCGCATTACGGATGTTATTGTAAGTACCTACCCATGCCATCTGGTCACGAACCTTTAATGCTTCGTTTATGCCCTGACGCTCCTTCATTTGCAGGGTAAGCAGTTCCATTCTCTGATTAGCAGTATCATCTACCTCATTCAAATGCCTGACCAGTTCTCCATCCAGCAAAAGTGTGTAATACAGAACTTTGCGATTTTCTTTCAGATAATACAGACGCATTCTGCCATATTTTCCATAGTGTGGTTCTTCCTCGGAAAGTTCCAAATCTGGATAATACATCCCGTCTGCACCGAGCGTATATGTACCGCCCATTTCTTCGAATAATTACTTCATATGCTATTCTTCCTTGAAATCAACAATAACCTTTAGATCATTGCAAAATGTTCAAGAGCAGCTCGGATAGCATCTTCCTTTTCTTTCGGGCACTGTGGCACTTTCTGATTTTCTTTCTGAGAAATATTGTAATGCTCTCCTACTTCAATACCACATTTGCGTTTAATCTGGGAAATATATAAGGTTGAAACCTTCAAGCCAAATTCTTTCAGCACATAATCCTTGATTTCCTGATAGGTGGCTTTTGACTCGGCAGAGGTAATATCCAGCTCATCCAAGTCCAAGTCAACCTCAATTGTATCATCTGGAGTTTTTCTGGACAAGAGAACAACCGTCTCCACATGCACACTCTGCGGGAACTGATCCACACCTCTACACATCCTGATCTCATATCCATTCGCACACAGATACTTCAGATCTCTCGCCAATGTCGCACTGTCACAACTTACATACACAACCTTCTCCGGCTGCATCTTCACGATCGTCTCCAGCAGTGTCTCGTCACAGCCCTTTCTCGGTGGATCCACAACGATCACGTCTGCATGAGCTGTCTCGCCATTATGCTCTCGCTCATACTCTGCATAATATTCCGGCAGAACTTCTTCTGCCTTCCCAACGAAAAATTCTGCGTTATCAATCGCATTAATCTTTGCATTTTCTTTGGCATCATCGATTGCCTGCGGCACAATCTCAACTCCGTAAACCTGTTTTGCCTTTTGGGCAAGGAAGAGGGAAATCGTTCCGATTCCGCAGTACAGATCCCACACGGTTTCATCACCTTTGAGGTCTGCATACTCAAGTGCAAGTCCGTATAGTTTCTCTGTTTGTACCGGGTTTACCTGATAGAATGATAATGGGGAAATCTGATATTTTACATTTCCGATATAATCTGTAATATATCCCTGTCCCCAGAGAATTTCATAGGAATCTCCCATGATCACATTGTCTCTTCGTGTATTCGGGCTGATCGTGATACTTGTCATGCCCTCAATCTGAATAAGCTTTTCAATCAGACGCTCTGCTTTCGGAAGTTTCTTTCCGTTGACCACAAGACAGACCATAATTTCTTTTGTCTTGAATCCATAGCGGATCAATGCATGCCGGATCAGACCTTTTCCAGTCTTCTCGTCATACGATTTGATCTTGTTTTCACGCATATATTGTAAAATGATCTCGAGAATCTCTTTGTTCTGCTCTACGCCAAGAGCGCAATCTGTGTTTGCAATAATATCATGTGTTCTTCCTGCATAGAATCCCGTAATCGGATTGCCTTCTTTGTCCGTTCCGAACGGAAACTGTGCTTTATTACGATAACCAAACGGATGCTCCATTCCAACAACCGGCTGCATCACTGTATCGATCTGGTCTTTTGTGAACCCACCGATTCGTTCCAGATTGCCACGAATCTTCTGGTCTTTAAACACAAGCTGACGATCATAAGACATTTCCTGAATCTGGCAGCCTCCGCATCTTCTGGCAAATGCACACTTTGGTTCTACGCGATATTCTGACGGTGTGATAACTTTCATCAATCTGGCATAGCCATAATTCTTCTTTGCCTTCATGACTTTCGCTTCAACCACATCACCGATCACTGCGTCTTTGATAAAGAGCGTGTAGCCATCCACATGGCCAATTCCTTCCCCGCTCACTCCGATATCTGTTATTTCAACTGTTACAATATCATTCTTGTTCATTCTTTTCTCTCTTCTATTTTACTCTTAATTATACAAAGATGTTGGGGTCAAAAGGTATTTTGACCCCTATGATACACGGATTGCTTCGCATTTCATGCTCTCGCAATCCTAAAACACCTCAAATCCGCTCATTTTTCTACGAAAAATGGCTACTTTTCGGTGTTTTGCGGGTCAATAAGTCATGCTTTTTCATGCAAGCAAGAAACGCATGACCTTTTGACCCTTGTATCATACAAATAGCCACTGCTCACATAGATTCTGCAAACAGTGACACTTGTTGTTCTCATTGTTAGATTTAATCCTCGGATGCTCTTCTTAAATTAGACTCAAACAGACGGTTATATCCAAGCCATTCTGTTCCTGTTTTTCCTTTGAACAGTTCTGTCAATGTCTGAAGCTTTGCATCTGTTGAATCTGCCATATTCAATGCCACTGCCTCTGCCAGTGCCGGTTTCTTTGGAGAACCGTATTCCAGTTCACCGTGATGTGCCACGATACAATGCTTGAGTTCATGAGCAAGCTTCACCGGAAAGTCCGGGATAGAACGAATCGCATCATCAATCATCTCGACACCGATCACGATATGTCCGATCAGCTGTCCCTCATCTGTATAATCATTGTCCGGAAAATCAGAAAGTTCTTTCACTTTTCCAATATCATGGAGAATTGCAGAGCTAAGGAGCAGATCTCTATTCAAAATAGAGTAGCTTGTTGCGAAATAATCACACATACGAGTTACACTGAGTGTATGCTCAAGCAATCCTCCGGAAAATCCGTGATGTACTGTCTTCGCTGCGGAATGTGCCTTGAATTTTTTGATAAATGCTTCATCTTTTATATAGTAGAATTCCAACACCTGTCTTAAATATTTGTTAGAGATCTGACGAATATAAGCTGTCAGTTCCTCGTACATTCCGTCTACACTCTTATCTGTTGTCGGCATATAGTCTGCCGGATTGTATTCTCCCTCTTCCGCCTTTCTGATCTGACGGATGTTCAACTGAAGATTTCCGTTATAATTGATCACATCTCCAAAAACTTCGATAAAGTCCTTCTCATCATAATCTGCGATTCCCTGGGAGTTCGGATCCCATACTTTTCCATCCAATGTTCCTGTCTTATCCTGAAGGATCAGATTATCATACGGCTTTCCATTTCTTGTCTCTGCGGAACGTTTTCCTTTACAAAGATATACATTCCTGATTGTTTCTCCCTCGCATAATCCATCTATAAATCTCATTTTCTGCCTCTTTCACTTGTTATTCTTTACTTTCAATCGTAACATCAAATTTAATATCTACATATCCTTCAGATCCTCGGCGTTTCCCTTCCACTTTGATCTGATCTCCTACTTTCCATGTCAGCATCAGTTTACGGTAAGCACTCATGCTTACAATTTTCTCTCCATTCACAGAACAGATCACATCTCCACTCTGTATGCCCGCTGCCATTGCCGGTGAATCTGCTGCCACGTCAATCACATAGATTCCTGACGGCATGCCCTCTTCTTTCTGAATTCCACTTGTCACTGCTGTTCCTGACACACCGATATATGGTACACTTGCACCGTTCGCTAACAGCTGGATAACCAACTTCAGATCTGAGATCGCATAAGCATTCGCAGTACGTATTCCACGTTCTTTCCAGATATCAGAAGAAATCATTCCGATCACTTCTCCATCCAGATTGAATAAAATACCTGTTCCTTCGGATGCACTGCTCATATCGGTCGCAATCACACTATACTCTCCGTCGCGTCCGATTTCTTTATAGTTTGACGAACTGACAATTCCGTAACCGCTTCCTCCGGCATAACCGAAAATATTTCCCAGTGCGAATATAACATCACCCTGTTCTGTCAGATTCGAATTGCCAAGTGATGCTACACTTGAAGCACTCCATGTGGCATCTGAAAGGCTTTTTTTATCTACCGCAAATATTGCAAATCCACTATTTTTATCCTTTTTTTTCAGGCTTGCCTTATATTCTGATTTATCTGAAAATGTAACGCACCACTCTTTTGCATCTTCGCAGATCGAAGCATAGGACAAAATCAGTATCTCCGGTCCGTTATCCGCAACGATCACACCAGATACGCTCTCATCAATTCCGGTCGCTTCTGCATTCCAGTTCTCCTGTTCTGTCCCCTTCGCAACAGATACCACACTCTTCTTCGCTGTCAGTGCTTTCTCATATGCTTTGGACATCATCTGTACATAACTGATCTCCTGCTGATCCTGCACGTCATTCTGCTCTGTCGTGTCGCCACCTTCTGCTGAATCTTCCTCTGATTGATTGTCCTCCTGGATTGTCACAACTTGTGTCTTTTCAGGAAATAAATGCTGTGCAAGCGGGCGCAATGCAAAAAATCCCAAGCATGCAAAGCCTCCTAAAACCAGTCCGCATATTGCAATCTGGATGAGCTGTTTCATTCCTTGCTGTCTGCTGATCTTCTTTGGTTTTATCGTCTCTTCAAGAAATGCAAAAGATTCCTTTTCCTCTGACTGTTCTAAATTTTTCCCGTCAGGACCCTCTTCCGGAACCTGACCATTACTTTTCTTTTCTGACATTGACATGAACCTCATTCGTGACTGTTCACTTCCGTGTCAACTACAAAATCAACCGACACGGACATTTCCATTACTTAGTATAACTGATTCATATAGATTGTTCAATATCTATAAAAGCCTTTTATTTAATGAAATAATAAGGTACAATAAGACTCGGAAATAGTTATTATTCACATGTATTGTGAACAGCTACATGATTAAAAAATTAGTATTAAGTTGAATTAACAGAGGAAAATAAATGAATCAAAAAACATTATTTAAACTGGAATATGATAAGATCATTGCTCTTCTTGAAAAAGAAGCGACATCTTTCCGCGGAGGACAGCTCTGCCGTCGTTTGAAGCCAATGACAGACCTTCATAAGATCAACACTTATCAGGAACAGACTGCTGCCGCTTATACACGAATCGTGCAAAAGGGACGTATCTCGTTTGGTGACGCTGCACCGGTTGAAGAGTCCATGAAACGTCTGGAGATTGGCGGCTCACTCAGCAGCACAGAACTTCTCCGCATTTCCCGCCTGCTTGTAAATGCAGCCAGGGTAAAGGCCTACGGAAGACATGATACACAAGAAGACGCTTGCGACTGCCTGGATGAATATTTTAACCTGCTTGAACCACTGACACCACTTTCAAATGAAATCGACCGCTGTATTATCGGCGAAGATGAATACAGTGATGATGCCAGTTCTACACTGAAGCAGATTCGTCGAAGCATTAATAACATCAATGACAAAGTACACGCCACTTTAACTACACTGGTCAACGGTTCCCTTCGCACTTATCTGCAGGATGCAATCATTACCATGCGTGGAGACCGCTATTGTGTACCTGTCAAAGCGGAATATCGTGGACAGGTACAGGGACTCATTCACGATCAGTCTTCAACAGGTTCTACTCTTTTTATTGAACCTATGGCAATCGTAAAACTGAACAATGACTTAAAAGAACTTTATGCAAAGGAACAGGAAGAGATTCAGGTGATTCTTGCAAATCTAAGTGAAGAAGCCGCACAATATATCGAGGAAATCCGTGTGGATTACCGTTCTCTGACGGATCTTGACTTCATTTTTGCACGAGGTGCTCTGGCAATATCCATGCGCGCCAGCCGGCCGCTTCTGAATGAAGAGGGACGCATCCGTATCCGTGAGGGACGTCACCCACTGCTCGATCCGAAAAAAGTTGTTCCGATCACCGTGACACTTGGGGAAGACTTCACACTGCTGATCATAACCGGACCAAATACCGGCGGTAAAACTGTTTCTTTGAAAACGGTCGGCTTATTCTGTCTGATGGGACAGTCCGGACTTCACATTCCTGCCGGAGACCGCAGTGAACTGGCTGTGTTCCATCAGATTTATGCAGATATCGGAGATGAGCAGAGTATTGAGCAGAGCCTTAGTACATTCTCTTCTCATATGACCAATATTGTCTCTTTCCTTAAGAAAGTAGATGAACGTTCGCTGGTTCTCTTTGATGAACTTGGAGCCGGTACAGATCCGACGGAAGGTGCCGCACTTGCAATTTCTATTCTGTCCCATCTTCACCAGAGAGGAATCCGTACAATGGCTACCACACATTACAGCGAGTTAAAAGTCTATGCACTTTCCACTCCGGGTGTGGAGAATGCCTGTTGTGAATTCGATGTAGAAAGTCTTCGTCCGACTTACCGTCTGCTGATTGGTATTCCTGGTAAAAGTAATGCATTTGCAATCTCCGGGAAGTTAGGTCTGCCGGATTATATTATTGAAGATGCAAAGAAACGGCTCAGTGAACAGGACGTTTCCTTTGAAGATCTTCTTACTGATCTTGAGACAAGCAAACGGACGATTGAAAAGGAACAGGAAGAAATCGCACGATTGAAGAAAGAAGCGGAAGACCTGAAAACCCAGGCGAAACAGCGCCAGGAGAAATTAGATGATCAGCGCGACCGCATTTTACGCGAGGCAAATGAAAAAGCAAACGCCATTCTGCGTGAAGCAAAAGAAGTTGCCGACAAGACGATCAAGGATTTCCGTAAATTCGGCAAGGAAAACATTTCTGCTGCAGAGATGGAAAAGGAACGTGAGAAGCTGCGTAAGAAGATCAAAGATACAGCATCTGCGTCTGCAATGAAAGCACAGAAACCAAAGAAAGAGCATAAAGCATCTGACTTCAAGCTCGGAGAATCCGTTAAAGTTCTCAGCATGAACCTGACAGGAACCGTAAGCTCTCTACCTGATGCCAAAGGGAATCTTACCGTACGTATGGGAATCCTCAGCTCCCAGGTCAACATCTCTGATCTGGAGATTATCGAGGAAGTCTCTCCGTATGCACCGAAGAAAATGAACCGTACTTCAAAAGGCAAAATTAAAATGGGAAAATCTCTTTCTGTCCGGCCTGAGATCAATCTGCTCGGACGTACTGTTGATGAAGCCGTTGCTGAGCTGGATAAATACCTGGATGACGCAATCCTCGCTCACCTAAATACTGTCCGTGTAGTTCACGGAAAGGGAACCGGAGCACTCAGAAAGGGAATTCATGAATATCTGCGTCGTCAGAAACATGTAAAATCCTATCACCTTGCCGAATTTGGTGAAGGTGACGCTGGTGTAACAATTGTAGAACTTGGCTAATTATTTTAAACAGTTAGCACTACCTTATCATGGTTAATGGGGGAAAAAAGAATGTTTGGAAAACAGAAAATCCTAATCGTAGATGATGATGAGAATATCGCTGAACTGATTTCTCTTTATCTCACAAAAGAATGTTTTGATACAAAATTAGTATATGATGGAGAAGATGCGCTTGCAGCTTTTGACAGCTATCAGCCAAATTTGATTCTTCTTGATCTGATGCTTCCGGGAATTGACGGGTATCAGGTTTGTCGTGAAATTCGTTCCAAAGCTGCCACACCGATCATCATGCTTTCGGCAAAAAGTGAAGTATTTGACAAAGTTCTCGGACTGGAACTCGGAGCAGATGATTATATCATGAAGCCATTTGACCCTAAGGAAATGGTTGCCCGCGTAAGAGCTGTCTTAAGAAGATATCAGGTTGGACAACAGAATGATACTTCTGTTGAAAAAACAAAATGTGCAGAGTTTGACGGATTGACGATCAATCTTACAAACTACTCTGTTGTGTGTGACGGACATCCTGTTGATATGCCGCCAAAAGAATTAGAACTCCTTTACTGTCTTGCTGCATCACCGAATCAGGTATTCACAAGAGAGCAGCTCTTAGACCGTATCTGGGGCTATGAATATATCGGAGACACTCGTACCGTTGATGTTCATATTAAACGTCTGCGCGAAAAAATTAAAGACCACCCTCACTGGAATATCAGTACTGTATGGGGAATTGGTTACAAATTTGAGACAAAATAGATTTAAATCATCGGTCCTGGATACTGTAAACAGCATCTGGTGACCGATGAGTACTTAGGGAGAAATTATGAAAGCAGTTCTGCATTTAAAATTTATTGTACTTTATATTATTTTCGGGTTTCTGTGTGTTTTCACAACGGCAACATTGACCACAGAACTGATCACCGAATGTCTGGAAAAAGATACTTCACAGACATTATACAGAGAAGCAACCATGATTGCAGATAATTATCTGCCTTCCTATTTTTCAAACGAATCTTCCAGCTGGGCTGTTCATTCTCAGTTATCTGCTATGAAGACGTATCTTAATTCTTCTCTGTGGTTTGTTGAAAAAGATGGTACAATGATCACCTCTGCCAACCTGAAGGATACTACTGCACCACAATCAGTCAATAATTTTGATCCGGCCGAAATCGGGAGCAACCAGTACATGATCGGAACCTATCATAATTATTTTCAGGAAGATATGATTACTGTAATGGCTCCTGTCACACAGGGATTTTATACAAAGGGATATCTGATCATTCACAGCCCTGTCTCTCTGATCAACGAAAGATGCCGCACGCTGATGGTTCCGGTTTATATTTCTCTTGGAGTTATTTTCCTGTTGTCCTTCATCTTCCTGCTCGGGTTCCATTTCTTCGTCCATCGTCCATTGTTGCTGATCACAGAAGCTGCGAAGCAATATGCCATGGGCAATCTGGATTACGAGATTCCGGTAAACAGGCATGATGAGATTGGATATTTATCCGCATCACTGAATTTTATGGCTGCACAACTGAAGGATTCTGATGATTATCAGAAAAAGATCGTAGCAAATGTATCCCACGATTTCCGTTCTCCGTTGACTTCAATCAGGGGTTATGTAGAAGCAATGGCAGACGGAACAATCCCACCAGAGCTTCATGAGAAATACTTAAATATCATTCTCTTCGAAACAGAACGACTGACTGACCTGACAACGGATCTTCTTACTTTGAACGAATTTGATACAAAAGAGCTCCTGCTCAATAAAACTTCCTTTGATATTCAGGAGATGATCAAACATACTGCCCAGTCTTTCGAGGGTGTCTGTACTCAGAAGCATATATCCATTAAGCTCTTTCTACTGTCTGAACAGATCAATGTAATGGCGGACCGACGCAAAATCCAACAGGTTCTTTATAATCTTCTGGATAATGCGATTAAATTCAGTGAGAATGACTCTTCTATTACAGTAGAAGTAACAACGAAAAATGATAAAATCTTTGTTTCCGTAAAAGATCATGGAATCGGAATCTCAAGAAAGGAAATCAATAAGATTTGGGAGCGTTTCTACAAATCAGATCTTTCCCGTGGAAAGGATAAGAAAGGAACCGGACTTGGACTTTCGATCGTAAAAGAAATCATACAGGCTCACGATGAACATATCAATGTGATCAGTACAGAAGGGGTTGGCACTGAATTTATTTTTTCTTTAAGCAAAGCTTAAAGGACAACGTGAATAAAATAGAAAACATCAGGATTTTATTACTTCTATATTTCTGAATTTCAGAATGAAGTATAAAACCTGATGTTTTTATTTTACCTGACAAGCTCTTTTCTTTTATGAAATTGTTCGACTTATTTTCAACTTATTCGTAAAGGAACGGTGTTATCGTATCGTCATTCATATTGTCTGCTGTCACCCACACATATCCTGTGTTGACCTCAGCTTCATTTCCAATCTCAAGAACTGTACGTGCCGCTGCAACTACTGTCGCATATCCCATTCCAAAAGGATTCTGCACAATAAGTCCATCCACCTTTCCATCTTTCAATGCATTGACCTGCTCTTTTCCCGCATCAAACCCCACTAATGTAATATGTTTTTCTGCATCAAGCTGATCCATCGTCTTAATTGCAAGCTGGGTTACTGTCTCGTTCGTAGCAATACATCCTTTTAAATCAGGATGTTTCTCCATATAATATCGAATTGCATCTTCATCACTCATCTTTGCCGCGCCATCGTTAACCTGCTGCATCTTCTCGGACAATTCATTGTCCGCTTCCTGTGCTGTCTCATTCGCACTTTCGTCTGCTGATGAAGAATCCGCATTCGATGCTGCATCTGCAATTGTCTCGGAAGCATCACCTGTTCCTGTTGTCTCTTCCTTCTTTTCTCCTGCTTCTGCGGCTGCCAGTTCTTCTGGTGTTACCCCGACCTGTTCAGCTACAATCTGTTTCTTCAACATTTCCAGCTGATCCAGATAAATTGTCTCTGTAACAGTCACATTCGGATGATTTGCTGCAAGTTCATTTTTGATTCCTGCCTCACGCTCTTTCGCCGTATCTGATACTGTATCATGCACAAGCAACAGAATCTCCCCACTGTCACCGATCTTCTCACAGAAATTCTTTGTTCCTGTTGTTGCCGCTTCTATATTATTCGTTTTGCAAGTACTTTGGATATTTTGATAGCTGTTTCCTGAATCAAATGCTACGATCGGAATTCCATTCTCAATCGCAAGATCAAACTGGACGGAGCATGCGCTTGCATCTACACTGGAAATTGCGATCACATCCGGATAACGTGCAAGCTCTTCATCCAGAATATTCACCTGCTGATCGATATTATCATTCTCATCCGGTGCACTGTATAATACTTTCACCTTATCATTTCCGGAATAGCCAAGTGCTGTATTCAAGTCAGTTGCTGCCTGCTCTACCCCTGCCTTTACCTGATTCCAATATGGTGTTGAAGATCCCCTTCCGATTACAGAAATATAAGTTCCAGGTTCCAGATCCAGATTGTCTACCGATGCATATGCAGAAGATTTGATTGCATCCAGATTCGCCTGATATACCGGTGCTTCTGTCTTATCTCCTGTAAAAACCGGATCATCTGCCTTCTTTCCGCAGCCGGCTGCAAGTACCGTCATACAAAGTGCTGTCGCAATCGCTGCTCTTACATTTCGTTTCCGCATAACTTTCTCCTTCTTTTTATTTACACAATTTTATCTCTATGTTTTCTACTTTTTAACTCTCAATCCATTATGATACACGAATCCTCGAAAAATGGAAGAGATAATTTCTTAAAATCTCGTGAATTTTTGTTTTTTACTAATTTAGGATAGAAATCTTCTATTTTCCACGTTTATAAGTTCTATAAGACTAACTTATAAATTACTCAAATAAATACATCAGGAACTCTTGTATATTTCCCCATCTTGTATTAAAATGAGGATAACGAAAAGGGAAAAACCTATCGTAATCCAAAAAAGGAGGGTACATACAATGGCACACGTAATTAGTGATGAATGTGTAAGCTGTGGTACTTGCGAAGGCGAATGTCCAGTAGGCGCTATTTCTGAAGGAGATGGCAAATATGAGATCGATGCTGATGCTTGTGTAGATTGCGGAGCTTGTGAGGCTGCTTGTCCTACAGGCGCTATCTCTGAGGCATAATTTATAAGCGCTAAGTGATCACAAAACGCAGAAGTCCTGCCCATCTGATTGATTCAGATGCGGCAGGATTTCTTTTTTTACAACTTTTTCTCTTGTATTCCATACCTTTCTTCAATTACCATTTTTTGCCATAATTTGACGAACGATTAGCACTCCTTTCATAATTTCTCTATGCTATAATGAATGTAGCGAAATCAGAACAGTAATCGCAATGATTCTAACAGGAGGATAGAAAATCAATGGGTGAAGTCAGATTTATGATCTCTGAAGCTGCCAAGAAAGTTCAGGTAGAATCCCATGTCTTAAGGTACTGGGAAGATGAACTTCATATTCCTATCGGCCGCACAGAGATGGGACATCGATATTATACCCAGGATGATATCCAGCTCTTTTGCTGTATTAAAAAACTTAAGAATGAAGGGGTTCTGCTTCGCGATCTGAAGCCATTGATCCCAGAGTTGAAATCTACACGCCAGATAATGAGACACGCTGAAAACAAGGAAAAGAATGCCATTGCCAAAACACCCGCACCTGACCTGACATCTGAGTGCAAACCGGCCACCACCACTACTCCGGTCGAAGTCATCACAAATACCCAGCTGGAACATGTACGTTCACTCATCGGAGAGGTACTTACGGAAGTTGTTACTGAAAATAACAAAACATTAGAAAAAGAAATCAGCACTCAGGTCACCGCCGATGTCATACGTGAGATGGATTTTCTTTTCCAGGCAAAAGAACGGCAGGAAGAAGAACATTTCCGTAAACTGGACAGCCTGATTCGCCAGCAGCAGGCGACCCGAAGAGAAAGTGTGAAGAATAGTCCGGTACTGAGATTCAAAAAAAGATTTACATAGCATTTCTTCGATTTCTAATTGCACACTGCACATACCGGTAGATTTATTGGATTTGTATACCGAAAAAGGACAGGCTCTCCAACAAGTGCCTGTCCTTTTCTTTTTTACATCTCCTGATCCTGCTGACGCAGCTCGTTTCCAAAACGAGTGTACTGTGGCATCCACGCAAGACGCACGGTACCGATCGGGCCGTTTCTCTGTTTTGCGATAATAATTTCTGCAATATTCTTATCTTCCGTGTCAGGATTATAATAATCATCACGATAGATAAACATACAGACATCGGCATCCTGCTCGATTGCTCCGGACTCTCGGAGGTCCGAAAGCATCGGACGCTTATCTGTTCTCTGCTCAACCGCACGGCTCAGCTGTGACAGTGCAAGCACCGGCACATTCAATTCTCTGGCAAGACCTTTCAAAGAACGTGAGATCTCAGAAATCTCCTGCTGACGGCTCTCATTCTTTCTTGAATTGCTTCCGCTCATCAACTGTAAGTAGTCGATAATGATCAGGTCAAGTCCCATCTCCAGCTTGTATTTTCTACACTTTGAGCGCATCTCTGAAATCGTAATACCTGACGTATCATCAATGATCATTCTTGATGATCCTATTGTTCCGGCTCCTTCGATCAACTTCTCCCAATCCGTATCTGACAGATTACCGGTTCTTAATATCTGTGCATCCACATGAGACTCCAATGAGAACAGACGGTTTACCAACTGCTCTTTGGACATCTCGAGACTGAAGATTGCTACTGCTTTATTCTGACGAAATGCCACATGCTGTGCGATATTCAATACAAACGCTGTCTTACCCATGGAAGGACGGGCTGCGATCAGTACAAGGTCTGAGCGCTGCAGACCGGACAACTTATAATCAAGATCAATGAATCCTGTCGGAATTCCTGTTACTGTTCCTTTTGTCTTAGACGCACGCTCGATTACATCCAATGCATTGAGTACAACCTGCTTGATCGGTACATACTCTTCTGAATTTCCAGTCTCTGCAAGTGCAAAAACCTGCTTCTGTGCATCTTCCAGAATCTCCTCTAACGGCTGATTCTGCAGATAACAGGCATTTGCCGTCTCTTCATTCACTTTGATCAGGCGACGCATGATTGATTTTTCACGTACAATTTCAGCATAGCTCTTGATATTCGCAGAAGTCTGTGTTCCCATCAGCAAATCTCTTGCAAACTCCATGCTACTGATCTCTGGCGGGACATCCTTTTCTTTCAGATATTCCTGCAAGGTGATCAGATCGACCGGTTTTCCCGCATGAAACAGTTCCACCATAGAATTAAACAAGATTCCATATGCTGTCTGATAAAAATCATCCCCTGATAATATCTCGGAGGCCACCGTGATGGCCTCCTTGTTCATCAGCATCGCACCGAGCACTGCCTGCTCTGCCTCCGCACTGTGCGGAGGAATTCGTTTCATTGCTGCTTCCATATCCATAAAGATTTCGTCTCCTTATGCTTCTTCCTGTACAACTACTTTCAGTTCTGCTGTAACCTGTGGATGAAGCTTTACAGACACGTTGTGTGTTCCGAGTGTCTTGATCGCTTCTTTTAACTGGATCTTCTTTTTATCAACATTAAGATTCAACTGTGCTTTTACTTCCTCTGCAATCTCTTTGCTTGATACAGAACCGAAAGTTCTTCCACCTTCTCCAACTTTGATGTGTGTTACAATTTTAGCTTCTGCGATCTTAGCTGCAAGTTCTTTCGCGGCCTCCAGGTTCTCCTCCGCAACTTTTTTCTCGTTATTCTTCTGAAGCTTCAGATCATTCAGATTCTTTCCTGTTGCTTCCAGTCCAAGCTTCTTTGGAAGGATAAAGTTTCTTGCATATCCATCATTTACGTTTACGATCTCTCCTTTTTTTCCAAGAGATTTTACATCCTGTAATAAAATAACTTTCATTGTCAAATATCTCCTTCTTCTATCATTTTATCAATGGTCTCTTTTAATGCACTGACTGCTTCATGCATATTCGTGTGGTCAAACTGTGCTCCCGCAGAATTAATATGACCGCCTCCACCGAGCTTCTCCGCGATAATCTGAACATTCACTTCATCAATGGAACGCGCACTCATATAAATCTTATTTTCATATTCTGTCAATACAAAAGAAGCCTTTATTCCGCTAATATCCAGCAATTCATTCGCCGCTTGTGCTGCAAGCACTGTAGGACTGTCAATATCGCTTGGACATACTGCAATCGCATACTCCTTACGATAAACTTCTGCATTGCGGACTGCCTCAGCCTTTGCCTGATAAGATGCCATATCATCACGGAACATCTTACGCACCCGTGTAATATCTGCACCGCATCTTCTCAAAAATGCTGCTGCTTCAAAGGTTCTCACACCTGTACGGTTCATAAAGTTTCTCGTATCGATCATAATTCCGGCATACATGCACTCTGCTTCAAGTGCCGGGAATTTGATGTCATCTACCATATACTGTAGAACTTCTGCGATCATCTCGCAAGTGGAAGAAGAATACGGCTCCACATAAGAAAGTACCGCGTTCTCAATAATATTACTACTCTGCCTGTGATGATCCAGCACTGCAATCATCTTTGATTTCTTCAAGAGTTCCGGACACTCTGTCATCTGTGGCTTGTTCGTATCTACTACAATGACCATTGCATTGTCATCCACATAATCCAATGCCTGTTCTGACGTAATAAAAATATCATCCTCATATGCAGGGCTCTCCAAAATCTCATCATACAACGGACGAACAGACCCTGTAACTTCATTGATCACAATATGTGCCTTTTTCTCCAGACTTACTGCTGCACGGTAAATACCCATACATGCACCAAAAGAATCCGGATCAGCAATCTTATGACCCATAACAATAACTTTGTCTCTGGTCACAATAAACTCTCGAAGTGCCTCAGCCTTAACACGCGCCTTCACTCGTGTATTCTTCGCTGTCTGCTCCTTCTTACCACCAAAATAAGTTATTCCGTTACAATCCTTAATAACTGCCTGATCTCCGCCTCTGGCAAGTGCAAGATCGATTGCCACACGCGCATACTGGTAGCTCAACGCATACGTTGCCGTATTCAATCCCAAACCAATACTCAGTGTTGCCGATCTTGAATTACCGATATTAACCTGTTTTACCTCTTCCAGAAGAGAAAACTTGTCTTCTTTCAGCTTTTTATAAGCATCCTTTCGAAGTACGATAAAGTATTTATCCTTCTCCAGTTTCTTTACGATACCATCTACATCTCCGATATACTTATTGATCTTACGGTCAATCAATGCCACAAGAAGGGATTGTCTGACTTCCTCAACACTCTCCATAACTTCATCATAGTTATCAATATAAATCAATCCGGCAATCATTCGCTGATCTTCGTTCTCTCGGATGTAGGCATTCAGTTCTGTTACATCTCTTAAAGAAACTGCAACAAAATATTCCTGCTCTTCCGGAATCTGAAGCAACTCTTCTTTCTCACTGAATCCCTCCAATGATACTTTTCGAAGCTCTGCCTGATAACTTCTTTCACGATAAGTTACTTCCAATTCTACATGATCCACATCATTTTTTGGAAACACACCCGGATGTAATTCTGGAATCATACGGTTCAGATAACGTTCTTTTCTCTGACCCTCTGTCAGATTCAAAAAGCAATCATTCTTCCACAGAATCCTCCCATCCTCCAGCGCAATCGCATAGGGAATTGCCAGTTCTTTGAGCAACCGGTTTTCAATACCTTTATACTGTACTGAAAACTGGATCAGATCTGCCAGGATCAAAGATCTGTTATAGAAATACAGCGAAAAAGCGATTCCTACATATATAATTATGATCACTGACATCAAAAGTCCGGCTTTCTTGTCCACCATGTACATCCATACATCCATGCCAATCAAGAGAAGTGTCATGATCAGCGGCCATCGCATGTACATTCTGAGCTGTCCCTTCAGCTGCATTTTATTCCTTTTCATAACTAATACCTCACCTGGGACTACTATCAATCACCATCATCTGTGACTAATTACAATATAGCTAATCTATTATAGCATCTTTTCCCCTAAGATGCTATAGGTTGTATTATGCAAAAATGAGTTAGAAAAAAGCAAAAAGATCGAATTTCTGAATTTCTCCAAAAATTCGATCTTGTTATTAGCTAATTATCTCAATTAGTCCTGAACGTAAGGCATAAGAGAAATGTGTCTAGCTCTCTTGATTGCTACTGTAAGAGCTCTCTGGTGCTTAGCACAGTTTCCTGTAATTCTTCTAGGAAGAATTTTTCCTCTTTCAGAAACATATTTCTTTAATTTTGCAACGTCCTTGTAATCGATTTCGTTGTTTTCTTTACCACAGAACACGCAAACTTTTTTTCTTCTACGAGCTGGGCCTCTTCTTTTGAATCCACCCTCTGGTCTGCTTCCTTTTTCGTAAGCCATGATGGTTATCTCCTTTCCGACTTAGTTAAACGGTAACTCCTCATCGATACCATCCGGGATATTCATAAAGCCATCACCTGCATCTGCGCTAGGTGCCGGACTCGGTGCAGACTGACGCTGGAAACTTGCTCTGTTAGCTTCGGCCTCGGCTCTGCTCTCTGCAAACTCCTGTTCTTCCACGATCACTTCTGTTGTGTATACTTTCACACCATCTTTGTTCGTGTAGCTTCCTGTCTGGATACGTCCGGAAATTGAGACACGCATTCCCTGATGGAAATACTTCTCAGCAAACTCTGCGGAACGTCCGAATATAACACACGGAATAAAATCCGCTGTCGGCTCACCGTCTCTTCTGAATCTGCGATCTACAGCAAGTGTATATCTTGCAACCGCTGTAGCACTGTCTCCCTGTGAATATCTCACTTCTGGGTCTCTTGTTAACCGTCCTACTAAAACTACTTTATTCATATATACCTCTTTCCGCTTATGCTTCCTGTTTCACGCATAAATATCTGAGTACATTGTCCATAATGCGGATACGCTGCTCTACTTCAGCTGGAACTGTACTTTCAGCCTCGAAGTGGATGAAGTAATAAAATCCTTCTTTCATTTTCTGGATCTCGTAAGCGAATCTTCTCTTGCCCCACTCATCAACGTCTGTTACATTACCGCCGAAACGAGTGATCATTGCTTTCACTTTCTCGATTACTTCTGCTCTTGCTTCGTCTTCGAGTTTTGCGCTTACAACAACAGCTAATTCATACTTATTCATCTTATTTTACCTCCTTATGGTCTCTTGGCCCCCGGTTCCTCCCGGGAACAAGGAAATTGAATGACTGATTGGAATTGTTCCATCAGCATGTCACAGTTTCTTATAATACCATAAAGAATTTGTTGTTTCAAGCCTTTTTTGTAATTTGTCTTGTATTTTTTTCTACCAATTTTCTTGGCACCATGATCTGGTGCCCGCAGCCCATACATTTGAGACGAAAATCCGCTCCGACCCGGAGAATCTCCCACTCCTGACTTCCGCATGGATGCGGTTTCTTCATCTTAATAATGTCGCCTACATCAAATCTGTCTGCCATTCTAATTTTCTCCTCCGTCTGTCGCCGTCAATACTCCCTGCAAAAGGAATCTCTCATCTTCTCTTACATTGGTACAAGTTGAAAGACTGACAATCTGAGACTGCGCATTCACTTCTGTTCCTGTGTCATATGCTGAATCTTCTTTACACATTTTCAAATAACTCTCAAACGCTTCGTCTGTCGCATAAGTCAGATTATACTGATCTGAAGTATCCTTCACAACAGCTGCTGAAAACACGGTATAAGTCCTTGTTTTTCCATCCGGTGTATAAATATAGAAATTCGGATGTTCTTTATAGAAAGATTCTTCCTCATACTTTTTCAGCTGCGAAAACATTTCTCCGCCAACTTTCAGGTTATGTCCATAAATCATTGTATTTCTATCTGAAAAATCACTCTTATTTTTCATGTCCATGAAAATTGCACCCAGTTTATTATCATTTGCGGAAAACGTCTTTGTCAGATATTCTTTGTTATCTGCACTTTTTACAACCGGATAACTGATAATTGATGGTTCATCAAACCGGATCCAGGCTACCGTATCTGGATTTTCCTGCAAAAGCACATCAAAATCTACTTTAAATGTGTCTCCCGATACATCTCCCGGATCATCTGTTTGCTCCTGTACAGTGATTGCTTTATTTTTGAGCTTATCATACTCTTTTCCACCAGAATAATATGGCACCATTGTGCGTACCAGCTGATAAAGCGAAAATGCAAAAACACAGACTGCCACAACCAGGATCACCATTGTTACTTTATCAAATAAACCGCTTTTTTTCTTTTGCCTGCTTCGTTTCTGTCGCTTTTCTAATCTGTGGCGCACCGGCTTCTTTCTATTTCTTCCCATTCTTTTTCCCTTCTCCAGCTACTAGAAACCAAGATTTTCATCTACAAGAATAATTTTGAAACGACCTTTCTGACGGCTGAATCTTGTTACCAGAATCTGACAACAGATACATTCCGGGCTCTTGCAGTCAAAGCAGCTTCCAGCCTTGGAACATGGTGTATCAATTCCAAAACGCTGTGCATTTACAGGTGCAGCTTCATTTCTTGCCCTGCTCATTGCATCTTCCTGTGTCTTTACAACTTTGTTCATACCAACAATTAGAAGTACATTCTTTGGTCCAAATGCATATGCTGCTACACGGTTTGCATTTCCGTCAATATTGATGAACACTCCATCTTCACTCATCGCATTCACACTTCCAAGAAACCAGTCACAGGAAAAAGCTGCTCTCGCGATTTCCTGTTTCTCTTCCGGTGTAGCTGCTTTATCTCTGTCACAGAAATTATAGTTTCCGGATTTTATCGCATCAATCAGACCGCATTCGTGTACGGAAGAGGCACCTCCCATATTGATCGTACTTCCTTCCGGAATCCACTCCAGTGCTTTCTGCACTGCTTCTTCCTTTGTCTCAGCATAATAAGCATCCATATTTCTGGATTCAAGTGCTTTCACCACACGTTCTCCAAGTACTTTGTTTCTTTTCTGTCTTACATCCATCTTAATTGCCTCGCTTTCATTTTGTGTTATCAACATACAGTTTCATTTTTTGAAAAGTTATTCACGATTTGAATTGATTTTCCCCTGCTTTTTCAACAGTTCATGAATAGTATATGCCACCCCTAAGTCTTCATTTGACTTTGTAACATATTTTGAAACCCGCTTCACTTCCTCATCTGCATTTTCCATCGCGACAGTTGCGCCAAAATCCATAGACAACATAGAGTAATCGTTCAGGCTGTCTCCAAACACCATCACTTCCTCTTTTGTATAACCTAAAGATTCAATATATTCCTGAATCGCAGGTCCTTTCTCCGCTCCTTTTACCGTGATTTCCAGATTATTATAGAAAGAAGACGCAACTGCGAGTTCTGGATTCTGCATCAGTCTGCGCTTGATCTTATCAAGCATCTCCAGATCGCCTGTGAAAAGGAAAATCTTATGGATTATAATTCCCTGTTTCTCTAATTCGTCCACAGAATCGATTCGTCTTGAATTTGCCTTCACTCGCTTATAAAGTTCTGACTGCTCTATTTGATCTCTGCACTCAGATAAATGGAACAGCTGAATCTGACGAACAATACTCTCCTCTACTTCCTCCGGTGTTCCCACACGATACTCATAAGGTCCGGCGCAATACAATACCGAGATTGGATATTCTTCCAATACCTTTGCCACCTCATTGCAGATCTCATATGTAAATCCTATGCTTTTTAGAATTTCACCCTTTGGGTTGCGTATCTCTGCGCCTGAGCCCACAATGAAATCACAGCCCAGATCCAGACCTTTTAATTCTTCCATTGCTCCATTATAACTTCTTCCGGTTGCTATCATAAAGCGGATTCCCGCCGCCTGTGCTTCACGGATCGCTTCTACTGTCTCCGGTGCTACTTTGTGATTGTCTCCAAGAAGTGTTCCATCCATATCACTTGCTATTACTTTGATCATAATCCGCTTTCTCCTGTTAAAACTTTCTTGTCTTATAAATATATTTTTTGCCTTTGCCTATGAGTATAACTGTTTTTGTGAAGCTGTGCAAGACACGTCTGTTGAAGTTAACCTGTTGTTTTTAAAACCTGTTACTGTTCACACGATGTGCGACCAGCAACGCATCTCGCCATTTTAAATCGCCTTTGGCGATGGGGCGAGATGCATTCAAGCCAAAACATGCATCCTCCGTGTCAATCAGCGAAGTGATTGACACGGGAGTGAACACTAACTAAAACCTTTACTGCCTTCACGATTTCTTCTTCCGAAGTCTGCCAAAGCGCATAATCTCCACGCTCTGACAATCCAAGTCCTATTCCTTCTTTTCTATATTCCATCGCACTGTCCACTACGATTTTTCCAGACATATGATAAGAAGTAATTCCAGTATATGGAAGAAGCTTTTCTATTGATTCTGCACCAATCCCACTTGCCGCAAGGATCTCAATCCTTCCTGCGCTTTTTTCCTGAAGTGCTTTCAGCATCTCTTTTCCTTCCCACGCAGTTTCTTTCTGTCCACTTGTCAGAATCGTATCAAATCCAAGTTCAATGGCTTCTTCGAGTGCTTTCGTCGGATCTATACAGACATCAAATGCACGGTGAAGCGCTTTCTCTTTATTTCCTGCTACCTTGATAAGTTCTGCCATTCGCTCTGTATCCAATGTACCATCCGGATTGAGCATTCCGATGACAACTCCATCAGCTCCCATCTCACAGTACATCTGAACTTCCTCTTTTAGCTGTTCAAATTCATATTGGTTATAGCAATAATCTCCATATCTCGGACGAAGAAGAACTCTCGTCTTGATGTCTGTATATTTTTTTACAAGATCAAATAATGCTTTTCCCGGAGTAAGTCCTCCAATCACAAGGTTACTACAAAGCTCGATTCGGTCTGCGCCACCTTTCTGCGCATTGATCGCTGATTGTACACAATCTGTGCATGCTTCTAATATTTTTGTTTTCATATGTTCTGTTTTCCTTCTATGTTAAAGTTCTACATATCAGAAGAAGCTGCCGTTGGCAGCTTCTTCATGGTTCTTATCGTTTACTAAGAAATCTCTCTGGACACAAGCTGCTATAAGCTTGTTACTGTTCACTCCCGTGTCAATCACTTCGCTGATTGACACGGAGGATGCATGTTTTGGCTTGAATGCATCTTACAGGTACTTTGCTGCCTCTTCGTCACAGATCACTGTTACATGTGGATGGAACTGTAAGATACTTCCAGGTACCTTCGGTGTAACCGGTCCGTTTACTACTTCTTTCAGGATCTCTGCTTTATTCTCTCCATTTACAAGAAGTACGATCTTCTTTGCACGCATGATTGTTCCGATTCCCATAGAAACAGCTTTTCTCGGCACATCTTCTTTCTTCTCAAAGAAACGTTTATTCGCTTCAATTGTGCTGTCTGTCAGGTCGATCTCACCTGTTACTTTTGTAAACTCATCTGCCGGCTCGTTGAATCCGATATGTCCATTGCATCCAAGTCCAAGCAGCTGGATTTCTACCTGTCCTGTCTTTGCCATCAGTTCTTCGTAAGCTTTTCCTGCCTCTCCAGCTTCAAATCCAACCCCATCCGGTACATGTACATTCTCTTTGTTGATATTTACATGATTGAAAAGATTGTCATTCATGAAATAATGATAGCTCTGATCATGCTCCGGTGCCAGTCCAATATACTCGTCAAGGTTGAATGTAGTAACCTGAGAGAAATCAAGATCTCCAGCCTCATACATTTTAACAAGCTCTTTGTACAGACCAACCGGTGTAGATCCTGTTGCCATACCAAGGATTGTCTTCGGATTCTCCATGATTTCTGCTGCAAACAGTGTTGCTGCTGCCTTGCTCATCTCTTCATAATTCTTCTTTACAATTACTTCCATTTTAATACCCTCTCATTTCATTATATTTATATCGAGTGCTTTGGTTATGCGAGTTTACCATAGCTGATTGTCTGTACTAAATCAAAGTCCTCATTTAATACGACCATGTCTGCATCTTTTCCTGCTGCAATAGCCCCCTTAGAATTAAGTCCGAATTCTTTCGCCTGATTTCCAGAGGTCATCTTTACTGCTTCTTCAACAGTAGCTCCTGTAAATTCCATAACATTTTTAAATGCCTGAATGTATGTAAGGATACTTCCTGCGATTGTTCCGTCTTCCAGTTTTGCCATACCATCTTTCACGATTACGACCTGTCCGCCCAGCTCACTCTTTCCTTCCGGCATTCCTTTCGCACGCATGGAATCTGTGATCAGCTCGATTCCATCATACCCTCTTACTTTGCATGCGAGTTTCACCATATCCGGTACAATATGCTTTCCGTCACAGATTAGCTCTGCATGTACCCCTTCTGCCAGCATACCATATCCTGTCACCCCCGGCTCTCTGTGATTCAGTCCTCTCTGTGCATTGTAAAGATGAGTCACATGTGTTGCTCCGCTTGCATTCAATTCCCCGTATAATGCATTCGAATGTCCTGCGCTTAAGACAACTCCATTTTCCTTGCACCATGTCTCAAATGACGGATCTGCCTCTTCCGGCGCATAAGTAACAATACGCAGGAAACCGCCGCTGATCTCATTCCATTTTGCCAGTGTTTTTTCATCCGGCTTCTTAATATAAGAAGGATCTTGTGCTCCCTTAAACACAGTTGAGATAAATGGTCCCTCTACGTGGATTCCTTTGATCACCGGGTTCTTCTGTGCCGCATCATGAATATTCTGCATCGCTTTCTCGATGTTCTCATAGGTCTGAGTCATAGTTGTACAGAAATAAGTTGTGATTCCCTCCTGCTTTGTCATCTGCTTAACCATCTCATCAATCTCATCCGGTGTAGCATCCATGTTATCTTTTCCATAACCGCCATGGCTATGAATATCGATAAATCCCGGAACCACCATCGTTCCGGCACAGTTCACCTCAAGATCATCTTCTTTCGGCTCAAATCCTGTCATATCTCCGACTTCTTCAATCTTCTCATCGAAGCGGATATAGCCATTTTCGATCACACCGTCCCCAGTATAAATCTTCTTCTCCTTGATCAGTTTCATGTTGTTCTACCTCGTTTTCTACTTTTTAGAATACTGGTATCTGTGAAGATACTGAACAGATACGGATATATTACTGTTCGCAATTACCTGCGAGCAGCAATACAACTCTTACTTTTCTATTATCTCACAATACAAGGTGAGATTCCATCAATATTTCATAATTTATGAAAAAATCTCTGTCCGTTTCTACTAACCGTAGAACTATGAGAAACGTTACTGTTCACACGATGTGCGACCAGCAACGCATCTCGCCATTTTAAATCGCCTTTGGCGATGGGGCGAGATGCATTCAAGTCAAAACGCGCATCCTCCGTGTCAATCAGCGGAGTGATTGACACGGGAGTGAACAGTAACTAAGAAACATCTGAAACAATAGTAGTTTCCCCCAAACTATTGACAATATCTGCCTAATTGCGGTAAATTAAATGTTATTGTGGGTTAAAAATGCCTTCAATTATGATTTTGATACCTATGGATTGTACAAATGCTATGCCTTCTTACAATCCTGCCTGATATCATCATATAAAATAATATAAGGAAAGGATAAAAGAATATGAATTGGGAAATCATTACTTTTATTGCGTATTTCGTCATTTTGCTTGGCGTAGCATTAGTATTTTACTTTAACGGTACCAATAAGAACTCCGAGGACTTCTTCCTTGGTGGAAGATCTATGGGACCTTGGGTAACAGCACTGTCCGCACAGGCGTCCGATATGTCTGCGTGGCTGCTGATGGGACTTCCGGGATCGATCTTAGCTTTCGGTTTCGGACAGATGTGGATCGGTATCGGTCTTGCATTAGGAACAGCTGCTAACTGGATTCTGTGCGCAAAACGTCTGCGTACATTCTCTAAAGCTGCAGATGATGCAATCACATTACCACAGTATCTGACAAATCGTTTTGCAACAGACTCCAGATCACTGCAGTTGACATGTGCACTGATCTTCCTGTTTGCTTATACAATTTATGTAGCATCTGCACTGGTAGCCGGTACTTCTGTATTCACAACACTGTTCCCGACAGTTTCTCCTAAGATTGCTATGTTCGCATTCTTGCTGATCATTGTTGCCTACACATTCTTTGGTGGCTTTGCGGCAGTTTGCTGGACAGACTTTTTCCAGGGATTACTAATGATGCTTGCACTGATGCTTGTACCTCTCGTAGTCTGCATCGGTCACAGTGATCTGTTGGATCCTACTGCTCTTACTACAGTATATGAGTATACTGATGCTGCTACAGGCGCTGTAACACAGTGTGCTTTCGGAGGCGGTATCTTTGATGCCAGCTGGCAGGATATCGTCAGCGGACTTGGCTGGGGATTAGGATACTTCGGTATGCCACATATCCTGGTGCGTTTTATGTCTATCGAGAAACCATCCATGATCAAGAAATCTTCTATCGTAGCAATTGTATGGGTAATCATCTCACTGTTCTCTGCTGTCCTGATTGCTTACTTAGGCAGAATGGTTATGGGCGCTGAACTGCTCACTCAGGGAAATCAGAAACTTGTATTCATTGCTATGGCGCGAAGATTCTTCCCGGCAGGCATCTGTGGACTTCTGCTTGCAGCGATCATCGCCGCTTCGATTTCCACTGCAGACTCTCAGCTGTTGGTAGCATCCAGCTCCTTCACAGCAGATCTGTACAAGCCTTTCTTCAGAAAAAATGCTTCTGAAAAAGAGACGCTGATGGTTGGACGTATCCTCGTACTGATCCTCTCCCTGATTGCTTTTGGTATCGCAAACTCCAAGGGAAGCGGTGCTCAGGCTATCATGGATATGGTTGAAAATGCATGGGGCGCTTTCGGTGCTTCCTTTGGACCTACAATCCTGCTGTCTCTGTTCTGGAAACGCTTTAACTACCAGGGCGCTGTAGCAGGTGTAATCTCCGGATTCGTTGTAGATCTCGGATGGCTGCTCACAGGAATGACAGATGCCACAGGTATCTTCGAAATTGTCCCTGGATTCTTTGCAAGTCTTCTGATTGCTGTTATTGTAGCAAAACTTACTGCTGAACCAAATAAAAAAGCTGTTGAAATCTTCGATCAGGGAATCAAAGCGGAAACTGAATAAACTATGAGAAACACGCTCCGCGAGTTTCTCAAGTTATCGCGGCAGTCGCCAAGGTCTCGTGCAAGCACGGACTTTGGCTCGTTGCTCGCGTAAATTACAAATGAATTATACATGCACAAAAATCAGTCGTAAATATTTACGGCTGATTTTTTGTGCGTTTATGATTCATATTTATCTTATTATATATTTCGTACCTCTACCTTTTCCATGGATATCTATAACACCTTTTTGTTCCATCTCTTTCAGCAGCTTTGTTGTCTTTGATTTACCAAATGGTACATATGGTATGATTTCACTCACTGGTTTCAGCATTGTTCGGCTAAGAAGTCGATAAATTATCTTTTCATCCTCTGAAAGATTCATGTTCTTTTCAAATAATGGAAGTACAATCTTAATCGTATTCTCTGATACTTCAAATTCCGGTTTCATCAATCCTTCTTCATACAGTTGTTTTATTCGTGTGATCCCTGTTCCAAATATCTCAACAAAACCTAAACGATAAAATACATTGGCAAGATTCCTGTTTCTTAATACAGAAAGTTTACCAGACAAATATTCTTCCCTTGTTATTCCCGATGGCAAACCACCAGGAGAAATAACTTCAATTCTATCATCAAACATCAATACTCTAATCTGTGCTTCAACATCCCATGCCCGGTGGATTAATGCATTAGCAATTGCCTCTCTAAATGCAGCTTCCGGAATCTTCTCGACCTTTTTCCTGTCAATCCCCTGAATTACTTCATATTGATAATAATCTCTAAACACATCTACTGACTTATCATATTCTTCTAATACAGACCTGTTTTCAAATGTTGATCTTTTTTGAATGATACTGATATTTTCACCGAATTTCACCATATCAATTCCCGGAAAATGATTTTTATCTGCTAAAAGCCCTGCTGCATTATTATAACCATTGTCGTTATCATATAAGTTCAATGTCTTCAGAGTATCCTTGCTAAAATTTTCAATCTGAATGCATTCTGATAATTTGCGATGCAACACTTCAAAAGATAACTCCTGGTCTTTACATGGCAGTTCTTCAAATCTAATATTTTGACCTTCTAAAATAAGTCTTGAAAATTCTAGTGTATCGACTTCTATCGTTGCTGTATCATTTCGTTTGTATGCTTTTGATTTGTATAAATACGGCTTTTGAAGTCCACTTTTTACAGTAAGTTTTATTGTCTGATCATTATTCTGTATCTCAAGTGTATAATTCGGTTGTGGAGAAATGCTGTCGTTTATTTTATTTTCAATATCCAGACACGATTGCTTAGCATCTGCTAACCCTTTGATCTTTCCATCGTCATCAATCCCAAAGACAATGGTTCCTCCATCATAATTCGAAAAGGCACTTACTGTTTTCAAAAAAGTATTTGTAATCGTTTCCTTGAATTCTAATGTCCGTGTTTCACGCATATCACCCACATCCTTTCCAATCCTATTGATTCTATTATATACAAAAACGTTCATTAAAACAATCGTAAATATTTACGACCGAATTTATGAACGTTTTTGTACTGAAAAAATATGTTTTATACACGTATAAATAGATTTACGCACAAAAAGAAGGGGCTTACATAAGCCCCTTCGACATTTGACACCTGACTCACATCAGTGTTCAAATCATCCTTCAATTGCGATTGTTTTCTTTGTCTCAACTGGTTTTGCCTCTTTCTTCGGCACTGACAGTCTCAGAATACCATTCTCATATTTTGCTTTGATGTCTTCCTGTGTAAGGTTCTCACCTACATAGAAGCTTCTCTGCATTGCTCCGGCATAACGCTCCTTACGGATGTATTTACCTTTCTTGTCTTCCTCATCCTTATCAAGACCCTTAGCAGCTGATACAGTCAGATAACCATTCTCAAGCTCGATGCTGATCTCATCTTTCTTGAATCCAGGAAGGTCGATATCTACTTCATATCCTGCGTCATGCTCACGGATATCTGTCTTCATCATGTTCTTAGCGTGTTTACCGTATAACGGATTCTTCTTTCCCCAGAAGTCCTGCTCAAACGGGAAGTTCATCCAATCATCATCAAATAAGTTTTCTCCAAAAATACTAGGCATCATCATAAGCCATTTCTCCTTTCAATGCTAACAAACTTTGTTGCCTTTTGTGAGAAGATCTCACAATTTATAATTTATATAAGCTGCTTTCGCAGTTGTTGTCAGAACATTCGGAGGATTCAGAAGTTCATTTCTTTTCTTTTTCTCTGTCTTCCTTTGTTCTACTTATTATATAGCACGCAGTTTTTAGCCACGTCAAGAGGTGAGTGCTAATTATTTTGTGAAGATTGTGTGAACGTTACAAACCATGCAAAATGGTGAAAAAAGACGCCCTGATAGTTTACTTGCAAGGGCATCTATTTTTGCTATTTTATAGGGCGACAGCCCTACAGCGAGGGAAGTCTTTCCCGAGCTGTGCATGGCGTATACCACTACTTCACAGGGATTTTTCACTTACTTTCGCACTCGATTTTCTTGGTTTGACCACATTTTTACGACAAATTCTTGGAAAAATATATTCGTCTGATTTTCTTACCACATTTTACGACAACGGCTTATGGTTTATACCACAGCAGGTACGGTTTCTGGCAGGTTCATTTTAGACATCTCGTTCTCCGCATGAGACTTGCTTTATACTTGTGCAATACAGCATCAATTTGAAAAAACTACCGGCAGAATCTGTTCAAACGATTCTGCCGGTGATTTTTTTAAATATCTAATTTACTCAATGCTGCTTTATCTGCAATCACTGTTACATCATGATGTAATTGAAGTATTGATGCCGGCACATGTGGCGATATCTCCTCTCCAAACGATTTTTTTCACTGCCTCTGCTTTATCTTCTCCACTAATAATAATGAGAATTTTTCTAGCTGACATAATTGTTCCTATTCCCATGGTATATGCCTGTTTCGGCACCTGTTTTTTTGATTCAAAAAAACGTTGATTTGCTTGAATTGTTTTCTCTGATAAGGAAACACAGTGTGTTTGTTTTACAAAAACTTCAGCTGGTTCATTAAAACCAATATGACCATTGTGTCCCAACCCTAATAACTGAAGATCAACACCACCCAGACCTGCAATTAGTTTCTCATATCTTTGACACTCCTCATCTTGATTCTCATTCATTCCGTCTGGCACAAATGTATTCTGTAGTTCAATATTTACTCTCGAAAATAAATGCTGATTCATAAAGTAATGATAACTCTGCTTATTTTCTGCATCAATCCCCTTATATTCATCCAAATTTACTGTATGTATTTTCGAAAAATCTAAATCTCCTTTTTTATACCATTCTGTCAATTGGTCATAAACTCCTATCGGAGTAGATCCTGTTGCTAATCCGATGACTGATTCCGGCTTTAATATCATTTGTGCAGAAATAATATTTGCCGCTTTTCTACTCATATCTTTATAATCCTGTGCTTCTATAATCCTCATATTTGGTTTCCTTTATTTTCATGCGATTTCTTTCCAAAAATGTTTTACGGCCTCAGCAACACCATCTTGATCATTCGAAAGTGTAACAAAATCAGATTTTTCTTTTAGCACTGGTTGTGCATTATCCATTGCCACACCTATTCCTGCATATTCAATCATCGTAAGATCATTTAGCCCATCTCCACATGCTACCATCTCTTTTCGAGAACAATCCAGATATCGCAAGAGCTTTTCTAAAGATTTTGCTTTATCAATTAAAGGTGGCATAATTTCCAGGAAAAATGGTTCGGATCGATATATACTTAACTCATCTTTAAAATACTCTTGTAATTTTTTCTCTAGTCTTTCTAAATATGTTCCATCACCTGTAATAAGACATTTTGTAATTGGGAAGGAAATATATTGTATAAAATCTTCTACTCCTTTTATTTTCATCTTATTAATAAAAGATTCTTTTTCTACATAAAAATCTTTCGGCGTTTCTGTTATCAATGAATCATTTTCATATGTGAGAAGTGCTACTTTTTTATCCTTTACCTGCTCATAAATTTCCTGAACATACGAATATTCTATTGTTCGTTCAAATATTGTTTTTTTTGTACTACACTCTACAATCTTTCCTCCATTAAACGCAAGAATATAGCCACCATATTTTTCTAATTCCAACTCTCTTGCTATCGGCCAGATTCCATATTCTGGACGACCTGATGCAAGTACAATATGTACTCCTTTTTTTTGTAAATTTAATAATATTTTCTTAGTATAATCTGTAATTTTTTTCTTTGAATTTGTTAATGTTCCGTCTAAATCAAGAACAAGAACTTTATATTTCATTCTATATCTCTCCAAAATTCAATTTATTATGTTTCTTAAAAGCTAATTTCCATCATCATATTATATAAATCCATATCCAATGGTTTCTTCATCTTCAGAGCTTCTTGGATATCATAATCTACTAGATTTCCCTGTTGCAAAGCAACTACACGATTGGTTTTGCCCTCTTCAAGAAGCTTTACTGCATAATATCCCATGCGAGTTGCATTTACCCTATCTTTCAATGTCGGATTTCCACCTCTTTGAACATGCCCTAATATTGTGGCACGACTATCAATTCCTGTTTTTTCCTGAATCTGCGTGGCTATTTCTACAGGGTTTCCGTACCCTTCTGAAACAATAACAATAAAATGATCTTTTCCTGACTCACGAATCTTTTTAATATTTTCTACAACATCATCAATTGGGGTAGGAATCTCTTCCGTAATAATCTGGACAGCTCCTGTTGCAATACCTGTATTTAATGCAATATGTCCTGCATGTCTTCCCATTACTTCGACTACACTACACCGCTCATGTGACTGACACGTATCATTTAATTTATCTACACATTCTACTACAGTATTCATTGCTGTATCATATCCAATTGTATATTCTGTTGAAGCAATATCATTGTCTATTGTTCCCGGAACACCAATACAAGGCAAACCTAATTCTGACAAATATCCTGCTCCTCGATATGAACCATCTCCCCCTATTACAACCAAGCCATCTAATCCGATTTCTTTTGCATTATGAAATGCTTTTTCACGATATGAAGCTTCATAAAACTCCATACATCTTGCTGTCTTTAAAATGGTTCCACCCGAATGGATTATTCCTGAAACACTTTCTCGATCCATAACATGATAATTTTTTTCAAGAATCCCATTATATCCTTTAATAAAGCCTATCGGTTGAATTCCATTTGCAATTGCTGTTTTTACAACTGCGCGAATTGCTGCATTCATTCCCGGAGCGTCTCCACCACTAGTAAGTACTCCTATTTTTTTCATTTTGTTCACCTTCCTATTACAAAAGGGAAGCAGTTCCACCTGCCTCCCTTTCGCTTATTTTCTGTTTATTAATATTCCATCTGACGATAGTATCTTCTAGTTGTAAGTGGATGATTTCTCTCTTTTTCAAGATGGCAACTTAATCTTTCTGTAATTGCATACATGATCATTGGAGAAACAATTTTTCTGTATTCAGCATCTGTAAATGGAAGTTCAACTTCTTTTGTATCAAAAATATTAATAACTTTTGTTACTTTCTCAGAGAAGTTTTTAACACGATCCATTAATGGTCTTGTCTCATCTTCTCCGTAGAAGAGGATTAAGCTTGTATCTTCTTCTACAAGTTCCAGTGTTCCATGGAAATATTCTGCTGCATGGATAGATTTTGTTTTAATCCACTGCATCTCTTCGAGGATACACATTGCATAGTCGTAAGCTTCTCCCCAAAGCATTCCAGATCCGATTACCATATGATAATCTGTATCTTTATGTTCTACTGCCATTTTTGCACATCTATCTTCATACTGCTCTTTTGCTTTCAGGAGATATGGAACAATCTTGCTGTACTGCTCTACGAACTCATCATATTTATCAAATTCTCCTGCATTCTTTTTGAATCTTGCCAGTAATGTAATCATATATGTATAAATTGCTTCACACAGGCAATCATCTTCTGCGAAACTGAAGAACTTATAATCTGCATATTCACAAGCTGGTGTATTATCATTTGATACATATACCAGAGTTCTTGCTCCTGCTTCTTTACAATATTTGATTGCTGCTACAATCTCTTTTGTATTTCCACTTCTTGTAGAGAATACACATACTGAATCTTTTGTGAATCTCTTATGTCCTGATACCATGAATTCTGCTGCAATTACTGAGTGTGTTTCAATCTCTGAAGTGGTATCAAACCAATATTTCATTGGAAGTGAATGTGCATAAGTTCCGCCACATCCAATAAAGAAAATATTTGAATAACCCTCCTTGCAAATCTCATCAACTGCTTTCTCAATCTGTGGTCTTAATGCAATTGCATCTCCTACAACTTTTTCGTAACGTGGTACATCAAAATTAAACATCTTATTTTCCTCCTTAAATTTAAATGTTATCTTGTTTGTTGATATAATAATACATCATATAACATTATATGTAAAGTAGTTTTTTTAATTTTTTAAAATTTTTTCTATTTCATTCAAAATATCCAATAGTTCCCGTGGCTCATTTATAGAATAATCTGCCATTTTCAGCTCTTCCTCTGTTCCACATCCATATTTACAGGAAACAAACAAAATACGATTTGCCTGCGCTGCTTCAAAGTCATAACACCGGTCGCCTACTAATATTGCGAACTCTGGATTTTCATCCTGTAAAAAACGGGCTAATGATTCCACTTTTCCTTTTCCTGGAATAATAGGTCTTACTCGATCTATTTTTTCGCGCAAATTAAGTTTGTCCAATACCTCTTCTATATACTCTTCATCGGCGTTTGAACATACTGCTGTTTTATATCCTCTTTCATGAAGAGAATCCAGCATATCTCCTACACCTTCATATTCCTCAACAGAATTATGAAATATTGTTCTATAATAACCAGATACTAATTTCCAGAAATTATCCGCTTCTTCGCTTTTTTTCTGTCCAAAAAATTTGAGATTGGTCACTTCTACCGGTTCACCTATCGTGCAGCGAATAGCATCTTCTGTCCAAACTGATATATTCATTTTTTCCATTGCCAATTCAATTGATGGAATCATAAATTTATCTGTTCGACTCAATGTTCCATCTAAATCAAAAATAATATATTTCATTTCTATTCCTCAATCTGATTTTTAAACCCAAAGCCACCCTCTCGCAAGCAGTTATCTGATGAATAATGTGCTGCATCATCCATGGCTGCCTTGATCACATCTGCCTGCAAAACAACGCCCTTTTTCCATCCCTTTTTCAGCAAAGATACAATCAATGCCGCAAGATAAGAATCACCTGCTCCCATTGTGTCAACAGGTTCTACAAAATAGACTTTTCCTTTTATAAATTCGCTTCCATTGTAAAAAATCTGTCCACGACCACCCATAGTCGCAATTACATTTTTGCACCCATGCTCATAAACTTTTTTTAATAGTTCCTGTATTTCTGGTTCTTCCATATGGTCGCAGGAAAATTGTCCCAATTCCAAGTATGGACATGTCATATTTAAAAACTCTTCTGTACGATATTTATCTTTTACTGAAAAATCAAAGGTCACCATTCCTGTTAAATCTTTTAATTTATATACATCTTCATGCAATTTGGCATTACAACTTGTATGGATCACGTCAAAAGTTTTTAGATATTCCACATCTTCTGTACGAATTGTCGTTGTATGTGCCCATTTTGTCCCCAAATCACATCCTATATAATGTCTTTCACCATCAATTACATTCACATCACATTTTTTTGTTGTTGCTTCCGGATCAAAGATACATTGAGATAAATCTACTCCTAAACTTTCCAAAGCATTTTTCAATATTTTTCCTTCTCTGTCTGCTCCGATGCTTCCTACATATGCAGCCTCTGCGCCAAGAAGTGCTGCATGAGCAGCAACGTTAACTGCATTCCCACCTGGGAACATAATCCCCATATTCATATAACGATCTATTACATTATCGCCGATTCCTGCTATTTTCATATTTTTTTACCTCTAAAAAAGGACACCGCAAATTCTATTCTATTCGCGGCATCCTACTCATTAATCTAATATTCTACTTTTCTATAGTAACGTCTAATATCAAGTGAATGATTTCTAATTTGTTCAAAATTCTTGCTCACTCTGGACAATACCGCGTTAATCACAACCGGAGAAAGCATCCATCTAAATTTGTCACTAATACCAGGCAATTCATAATCTGCTGTATCAAATACTGTAAAGTCATCTGTATACTGTCCTACAAAATCTTTTACTCGCTGATCCAATTTTCTAGTCTGTCCTTCTGTCATATTTAAGGCTACACAAACTCCTTTTTCCACCAATTCAATTGTTCCGTGGAAAAATTCCGGAGATGTTACAGATTTTGTTCTCAGCCACTGTGATTCCTCTAATACGCACATTGCAAATGAATATGTAGGTCCCCACAAATTACCTGAGCCAATCCAAATCTGATATGGATCATCTTTATACTTCTCTGCATATGCTCTTGCTTTTGGCTCACTTGCTTTGCCTACAGATACCAGAGCTGCCGGAAGATTCTTCAATTCATCTGCAAACTGTTTGTAATCATCAAAGAATCCTTTATTTTCCAATAATTTTCCGATTAGCATATACAAAACATACTCTTGTGGTCTTCCGTCTTTGTATACAACTGAATAATCTGATAACTCACCCATCGGCGAATTGTCAACTCCTAAAACAGACACAACCGTTGCTCCTTTTTCTTTGACATACTTAGCTGCTGCAACTGTCTCTTTTGTATCTCCTGATTTTGATGCCATAAATACTAATGTCTTATCTGTAAGATGATTATTTCCCTCAACAAGAAGTTCTGCTGAAATCTGTGATTGGACATTCAGATTGGACATTACTGAAATCATATAGTCAAAAGGCTGCATCATGGCAAGTGAACCACCTGAAGAAGTAAACAAAATATTGTCAAACCCTTTCTCGCAAACAGCATCTGCTATTTTTTCAATCTCTGCTCTCTGAGCATAAATATATTCTCCGTTTTTCAAAATCTGGTTTTCATCAAACTTTACCATCATGATAATTTCCTCCTAAATCTAAATTAAAAAATACCTAAAAGTGCTCCAACAATTCCTACGACCATAAGCACAATCAATATCCATGAAACTTTGACTTTTTTCTGCAAAAGCCCATAAATTCCTAATGTCATTGCAAATGGAACGAGGTTTGGCATAATACCATCTAAGATTTCCTGTACCTTTACTGCTGCATCGCCACTTCCGATAGCTCCAACAATATTAACCGTTATCATACTCGGTATCATTGCACCAATTACCATAAGTCCAAGTACTGCCGCACCAAATGTCAATTTAGGCATCATACCTGATTCTTCAATTTTATTCAGAAAACTTGTTCCAAATTTATATCCGAATTTTAAGCAAATATATCGAACTGCAAATGCCGGCACGTTGAATATAAGCCAAAATAAAAGTGGTCCTAGGATACTACCTTGCATAGCAAGGGATGTACCTATTCCTGTTGCAATTACTCGAAGTGTTCCCCAGAACATAGAATCTCCAATACCTGCTAATGGTCCCATCAATGCAACCTTTACATTGTTAATAGATGATGTATCGAAATCTTCATTTCTAGCGTTGCTCTCTTCCATTGCTGTTGAAATTCCAAATACCGCCGTTGAAATGTATGGTGTTGTATTAAAAAATTCCATGTGGCGTTTTGCTGCTGCTATCTGATCTTCTTTTTTCTGATAAATCTTTTTAATCGCAGGAAGCATCGCAAAACAATATCCCATATTCTGTTGTCTCTCATAATTCCATGAGTATTCCAAAGATAATGAACGTAAAAAGATTGATCTTAATTCCTTCTTTCCAATTACATTCTTCTGTTCTGCTGTATTAGAAGTCATCATCTTCCACCTCCTGTACTGCTACTTTCTGTGTTCCCTGCATCTGCACAAGGATAACTGCTAAACATCCTGCCATCATTGCAATTCCAAGCATTGGAATCTTAAGGTAAGCAGCTAATGCAAATCCAAGAATAAAATATACCATTGTTTTCTTAGACAAAATCATCTGTGCAAGCAGAGCAATTCCAAGTGCCGGAATAAATCCTGCTGCTGCCACAAGTCCATTCTGAACAAACGCTGGAATCGCTTCAAGAACTCGGTTCATAACTGGTGTTCCAAGATAAAATGCTACTGCACATATAATTCCTCTTGGCAAACTTTTCACCACAAATCCACCTAGTATATGCATTCGCTCCATTCCTTTAAAGTCGCCTTTTTCTATATAGGTATCCGCTTTATGTAAAAAGAATGGAAGTATTCCAAGTGTAAGTACATTGTCAACAACCAAATATAACGTTGCAATTGGGAATGCCAGAGCCAGCGCTACATCTGCACCTTTTCCCGTTGAAATTGCAAATGCAGCACCTAAAATACCACCTGTGATTACGTCTGGTGGAACTGCTGCTCCAAGTGTAATAGAACCAATAAATACCATCTCAAGAGTTGCACCAAGAATGATTCCTGTTTTCAAATCACCCATAACCAATCCAACAAGCATTCCTGTAATGATTGGACGTGATCCTAAGTTTGTTCCAAACATCCACTCAAAGGTAACAAACATGGCAATCAACCCTATTAGAATTGCCTGAACTAACATAATTTTCCTCCTCACATGTTCTCTGATACTTTTACTTTCTGTTCACCAGGCACCTGCCTGATTTCAATTTCAATTCCATCGTTTAACAACTCTTTTAACATTTCCTCATCCCGGGCAGTAACTGGAATTGTCTTATAAATTGTCTTAACAATGTCTTCCCTTGGCTTACAACCACCAAGATTGATAGAGCGTATTCCTGCATATCCTTTGGCCAATCGATATGCATCCTCAATACTCTCTACGACGATAAATAATTTATATTTATCTGTAACACCTGCATTTAATGCAGCGATGGAATCTTCAATATTTTTCATAACGAGCTTCACCCCATTTGGCTTAGCCAATTTTATTGTTGTTTTCCGAATGTTATCATTCACAACCGCATCATTTGCAATTAAAATGCAATCTGAATCTAACGATTGTGTCCACGCCATAGCGACCTGACCATGTAATAATCTGTGGTCTACTCTTAATAATTTAATCATTTTACATCCTCCGTATCTTGTTTTAATTGATTTTAAAATTCATCGTCTTCCTCTACTGTATCCTCAGACAATAACTTATTGCATAAAACAATACCTTCACTTGCTTCTGAAATATTAGTTTCCAATTGCTTCTCTGTTAAATTTTCCGTTTCATACCACAAACTAAGAACTAATGGGAGATTCATTCCTGCTATTAACCAATATCCCCCCTCTTGTGCTCTTATCATAAATTCGTTATTGATACTTCCGCCAAATATATCTGTGATAACAACCCACTGGTCTTCTGGATTTCTTTCGTTCATCCACTTTTCTACCATTGCTGGAAGATCCTTAGATTGCTCATCTACATAAGCGCATAGAGTTTCTACATTTTCATTTTGCCCCATTAAAAATTCCGCTGTCTTTTTCATTCCGTTTGCCAAGGGGCCATGACTAGCAAGCAATATTTTGTTCATTATCACTCCTCCTACTTTTGTGATATAACATCATATAACATCTCGTTACAATAAGCTTACTACTATGTGCTGTTTCTGTCAATAAAAAAATAGTACTTCTGCATTTTTTATGCAAAAGTACTAATTTTTATTTTCTAATTTTTATTTTAAAGATAGAATTTTAATCGTTCTGTACAATACACTTGTTTTGATACAAACAATGGTTTCCCTTTTTCATCTTGATGTTTATCTGTAAAAAGCAACAATGCTTCTCCTTTTTTTATATTCAACAAACTTGCTTCCTGAGCATTTGCATATACAACTTCTAATGTACGGATGCTTTTCCCCAGTGTAATTTTATGTTTTTGTAAAATATCATACAACGACTGATTTAAATCTTCTCCTTCCAAAAACGAGAATCCTTTTCCATAATGGTTGGTTTCAATCATTGTAGGAACATCATCTACAAAGCGTAAACGCTTTGTGCATAAAATCGTTGTATCTTCTTCTATATCTAGATATTGTGTGTCTGACATCGTCGGATATATCCATGACACATCTACCACTTTTGTAGTAGCCTGTTTTCCCTCCTGCTGACATGAATGTGTAAATCCAACCGTATCATCTGCCGAATACATAGCTTTCTTAGATGCAATAAATGTCCCTTTTCCTCGAGATCTGATTACGAGGCCATCTTCTTCTAACTCGCTGATTGCTGAACGAATGGTTATTCTACTTACAGAATATGCCTCCATTAGTTCAGCCTCTGATGGAAGTTTATCTCCGGGTTTTAATTCACCTTTTTCAATTTTTTCATTTAATAGATTCACTATTTGCTTATACATCGGAATCATACTGTCTGGATTTATGTTGTTATTTTTTTCCATATTACTTCTCCCTCGTCACAATGCATTATGTTACATAATAATACATTATATAACATTTATTATTCAATGTCTATAGTGTCTTCTAAAAATCCATACAATATACTCTTCTCTCCGAAATTATTATAGATAACTACAGTTACATTTTTTTCCAATTCATCGATAACTGATTTACTTTATTTGACATGAAAAATTTAAAATAATCCCCCAAAAGTACCTGTTTTGTAATATGTAGCGGATTTCCCGTATTCAAATAAATCGTTTCTGTTAATACAAATACCGCATTTGGTTCTGAAAGTCCCATTAAAACAATCTCTTCTTCTGTTGTTATATTGGTTTCAAGCATAATTGAAGTATAACAATTGTCTTCTATCTGTAATCCGGTTTTCTCTGTTATTTTCTCATAAAGCGAACAATTTTCCATATCTATTTTGGAAAGAAATCCATATTTCGAATATGGCAAATATACATGTTCTATCATAACAGGTCTATCATTTACGTGTCGTAGACGTTTCAAATATACAAGCTTTTCCCCATCTTTTAGTTCTAATTTTTTTGTCATCATTGCATTAGCTGAAACCACTTTATTTTCAAGAATCTTTGTATAAGTTTTTATATGATTTTCTTGGCAAAAATATGTAAAGCCTTTGAATGTTGTCAAACTCGAGGAAATTTTAGGTGTACGCACAAACACGCCCTTACCTTGATATTTCACTAAAATTTCTTGTTCAACCAATTCTGCAATTGCGTTTCTAATTGTAATTCTACTAACTTCATATTGTTCGCACAATTTTGCTTCACTTGGAATAGATTGTCCTGAACAAAACTCACCTTGTTCTATTCTATTTTTCAAATCTTCTGCCACTTGTTGATACAGTGGTATCGCACTATTTAATTTTATCATTTACGATAGTCCTCTCTTTTTTTATTGACGAGATTCTAAGTATGTCATATGATGTATCTATACAATATATTATATCAGATATTTTTCAAAAGCACGATAATTATTTTAATTCTAAAAAAAATAATCTACCTCTCCACTCTTCATCAAGGCTACCATCGCACTAGCACAGTGTGCTGCAATACGGTTAGGCACACTGGCAATCTGATCTGCTTCTTTATCTGGCAATGGTTCTTTTTCTTCCAACTGTTTCAGAATCATTTCTTCCAGTTCTCTGGCTGCCTTATCTACTTCCTGAAGATGCTCTCCAATGGTGTCCTGCAGAAGCATCACCTGATAAGTTGAATTTCGATGTTTCTTCAGATAATCTCTGCGAAGAAAACCATACTTGCCAAGTTGCTCCATCTGCTCACCGGATTTATTGGTAAGATTCGGGATCAGATATCCATTTACATTTGTATACGTTAATTTCATTTTATTAGCACTCTCCATTTCTCATCATTTTTTGACCACAAATTTACGACATTTACAACAAATCTGACACAGCCTTACAATACCAGGCAAAATGACCGATGCCCCGGAAAGCCTGTAAAACAGCCACTTTCGGGATACACAAGACAGAACAAAAATCGACTTCCATTATCAAGAGGTGAGTGCTAATTTTTTAAGATTTTTTTTGCAATCCAACGGTTTTCAGTGCTTTTTTCATATTACATTATTGAATATCCCTCATTCTGCCTATATAAGTGAAACTTAGCGAAACTTAAATTAAATCTCTTTCAGACAATTCAATTTGGATATTCAACAACTGTGGATTATTTCTCAGTGCACCAGTTTCCAGCTTACCGCCTGCTGCCTTGCATCCACAAATCTCTTATAAATGCCTTCCTGCTTCATTAGTTGCTCATGTGTTCCCTGCTGTACAATTCTTCCTTTGTCAACAACCACAATCTGGTCTGCATGTCTGACCGTTTTTAATCTGTGGGCAATCATAATAATCGTTTTTTCCTTTGTAAGTGCATCTACTGCATCCATCAGCTCCTTTTCATTCTCTGGATCAACATTTGCCGTTGCTTCATCCAATATGACGATTGGCGCATCCTTCATAATCGCTCTGGCTATCGAAATACGCTGTTTCTCACCGCCGGAAAGTGTGGCTCCACCTTCTCCAATCACTGTGTCGTACCCATCCGGAAGTTTGCTGATAAAATCATGACAGCACGCTTTCTTCGCCGCTTCCACCACTTCCTCACGACTTGCATCCTGACGTCCGAATTTAATATTATTCTCAATGGTGTCTGCAAACAAATACACCGACTGAAACACAAATGAGAAATTACTCATCAGACTGTTCATGCTGTAGTCTTTTACATTCACACCTCCAAGTGTCACTTCCCCTGAATCCACATCCCAGAACCTGGCAATCAGATTGCAAAGTGTTGATTTTCCTCCACCAGATGGTCCAACGATTGCTGTCGTCGTTTTCTGCGGAATAGAGAGCGATATATCATCAATGATCTTCCGTTTGTCATAAGAAAACGAAACATTAGAAAGTCTAATATCGTAATTTTCCGGCTGTATTTCTTTACCGTCGATATCCATGGTATCCAGCTCCAATATTGCATTTGCTTTATCTACACATACGCTTACCACATGTAAAAGAGATGAATAATTTCCTGCACATTCCAGACTGGCATAAAGCATAAATGCTGAGATTGTCATACCAATTGCATAGACCGCACTCATAGTTCCATTAATATAAAAATATGCACTGCATGCTACGATTACTGCACCTGTGGTTTTTGTTATGACGCTTTGCAGAAAATGATAAGGGACAAACAACATCTCCATCTTTGTATTAATCTTTTCGCATGCTTCATTTGCATCATTTAATCTTTTTGCCTGTTTTCCAAGCAGGTTGTATGATTTTACTTCTGATATTCCCTGCAGATACTCCATGATCTGATTTACAAGCTCTGTATCGCATACCACTTTTTGCTCTGAATCTTTTTTACCCGCATTCTGCATCACAGAATTGACTCCAAAGAAAATAAGTACTCCTGCTGCAGCGATCAGTCCGATTCTCCAGTCAAAAATAAACAGCATAAGAATGATCATTGATGTTTCCAGAATTCCCTGCATTGTCAGCATAACCACTCTCGCAGCCACATCGCCAAGTATTTCCATTGTATTGGTTGTAATGGAAGAAATTTCCCCGATACTATTGGAATTGAAATACCCCATCGGCAGATATCGCAGATGTTCTGCAATCTTGATTCTCATAAAAGCACTTGCATTATATCCTCCCTCTGTCTGAAGCACTGTAGAGTATCTCTTGCAGATTACGTCGACTACAATTGCAAGAACCATAATCGCAACGGAGCCTCCAATATATTTTCCTGTCGGTTTCCCACTCAGCAGACCAATCAGTATGTACATAATAGCCGGAATCTTCATTGCTGAGGCAAGAGCCTCTATGAGTCCGATCACTATCGACAGTTTAAATTTATTGCCATTTTCCCTGCCTGAAAAACGAAAGAATTTTGCCAAAATCCCAAACATATCATTCTCCCTCCTTCACCGTATCTTTTACAGAAATATGGGCATTCCACATTTCCTTATAAAGCGGGCATGACACCAGAAGTTCCTCATGTGTGCCATGTGCTGCTACATTTCCATCATTTACAACAAAGATCTGGTCACTGTCTTTAACAGTAGAAAGCCTGTGCGCTATCACAATCAGAGTCTTCCCTGCGACCAGTTTTGCGATAGAATTCTGCAGAATTGCCTCATTTTCCGGATCTGTGTAGGCAGTTGCCTCATCAAGGATCACGATCGGAGCATCCTTTAACATTGCTCTTGCAATGGAGATACGCTGCCTCTCGCCACCTGACAGATGTCCTCCTGCACCTCCTACAACCGTATCAAATCCATTCTCCAACTGCATGATAAATTCATAGCATCCACTTTTCTTTGTCACCTCGATGATCTGTTCATCTGTAGTATCCGGATTTCCCTGTCTGATATTTTCACGGACTGTTTCATTAAACAGATAATTGTCCTGTGCAACATATGCAATTTTCCGATTAAAATCTGCAAATGCCAGTTCTTTGACATCAACTCCACCGATTTTTATGCTTCCGGAATCCACATCCCACAGGGACGCAATCAGCTTTGCGATGGTCGACTTGCCGCTTCCGGAAGGTCCTACGATTGCATTTACCGTTCCTGCTTTCAGCTCCATAGTTACTCCGTGCAGGATTTCTTTGTCGTGATAACCAAATCTGACATCTTCAAGAGTAACGGAGTTATCTTTTGGAACACTTTTACTTTTCTCTGGACGTTCAAGCTCCGGCTGTTCCAGAATTCCTGCCACTTCACCAACAATCACTCCGATCTTGCCAAGATCATCTGTATAGGAACCCACTGTGATCAACGGTCCAAAGATTCCAAGTGATAAAATAATGCAGATGACAAAATCTGAAATCGCAAGTGTTCCATTGGCTACATAATGTGCCCCAAACGGCAATACCGTAAGAAGCGTATAAGGTGTGACCACCATCATCAGTCCATGAAAGATCGAGCACCGTTTCATCCAGGAAATAAAGGAATCTGCATAAGCCATAGCCGCCTTTGTAAATTTTGCATAAGAACTTTCTGTCTTTCCAAATGCCTTGATCACTTCGATTCCGTCAATATATTCCACTGCCGCATCATTCAGATCTTTTGTTGTCTGAACCGTTCTCTCGAAGCTTGGTTTATAATCCAGCATCATTCCAAAATAGGAAAGAAATCCCACTATAACCGGCACTAATGACCAGAGTGCCAGTCTCCAGTCTGTCAGAAAGAAATAAATCAAAATCACAACCGGTGCCAGCAGATTGGATGTGAATTCCGGGACAATATGCGCCAGTGTTGTCTCGATACTGTCGATTCTTTCCACCATAATATTTTTAAATGTACCGGAAGGTGTGTCTTTCACATAGCCAAGAGGTACCCGTGCCAGCTTGTCACAGCAGGATTTTCTTATATTTGCAAGTACTGCAAACGTTGCTTTATGTGACAATGCTGTCGAAAGTGAATGAAGCAGTTCTGCAATGATAAACGATAATGCAATCAGAACCGCTTTTGCAAGATATATTTCAAACTCCTTTTCACCATTTAAAAACAGCTTTACTACATCTGCAATAATAAAATACGGCAAAATCTTAAAAATCACATTTCCTATTGCAAGTAACACACTCCACACATAGGCAATTCTTTTTTGTCCGGCCCACGTCAGGATCCAGCTGACTGCCGACTTCTTTTTTTCTTTCACATCTGTTCACTCCTTACGTTCGTTTTATTGTTTCGTTTTATTGTTTTGCCTTCTGTTAGTTCGCACTAACCAACATATAATAAAATAGGTGGTCTACTGGCATCAACCACCTGATATTATTATCCTGTCTGAACTTTATTCAGAAATCCAGAACCTGCAACACACATAACCTATTCAGAATTCCTGCATCAGTTATACTGGAAATTCAATATTCCACAATCGTTCCCAGCCACCTGTATTAAATTCTTTCAGTTGATGTACATTTTTCTTTGCAGTCTCTCTATCTATATCATGCTCAATGATCTGAAATACTGATGAAAAAAATCCCGTATAGATCATATGCATAAGGCTTTCCTCTACAATCGGTATGTTCACACCGTTCTCTTTCATCTTTTCCATATAATTCAAGCTGGACTTCATTTCCCGCTCTACCATATTGTGTATGAATAATTCAAATTTTCCACTGTCTCCGCATTTCAACAATAATCTGAAATTATCATAATGATCATAGATATAATCAACCATCTGCTCCATCCCATCACTGGATGTATCCGACATATTCCTTGTCTGATCACTGGCAGAAAGCTTTTCAAACTCCTCAACGATCTGGTCATAAATCTGATAAATATGTTCCATATAAGGATCCGTCAGTGCATCAAAAAGTGCCTCTTTCGTCGGATAATATTTGTAAAATGCGCCAGTAGTAAGCCCTGCATCTTTTACAATATTTCTTAACGATGCTCCTGTCAAACCATCTTTCAAAAAATGTTTTCTGGCTGTATCTAATATGTTTTTCTGTGTATCTTCTGCTTTCGTCGACATTCTTTTCGTATCCTCTAAACTTCTTTTCATAAATATAACAGTGTTATATAGCACTGTTATATTTTAACTCATTATAGGAATTTGTCAAGTCTGCTGTTTAGATTTTCTTTATCTTTTATCTATCTACTCTCTTCCATTTTGCAACAGCATTTCTTACCCGCCAGTCAATATCCAGACGTGCTCTGCGACATTCTTTCGGATGTTTTCTTGCTGCCTGAAATGCCAGTTTCACATTTTGCATTTCCAGTATGCACCATAAAATCCATCTGTTTCCACATCAAAATGTCTTTTCTTCATTTGTATCATCTCCTTAATATCAGCCATGTTTCTCCATAACTATTATTTTGTTTGAGATATTCCGAACGATTGAAATCTTTCCTATCACATGATAAATCGGCATAAGCTTTTTCATTCCTTCAACCAGACTGACTTCCTGTTGAACAGAAAATCCCGGCACAATTCTTTGCAGTTCTGTTCCGTTCTTAACTCCCCATGTGAATTTTGCATTGCTTCCCTCTATGGATTTTTCTTTCACATGTTTTACAACAAAAGGTGACATGGTTTCGACCATTACGGTTACCTTTTTGAACGATTTTTCAATAATAGAAAACATTTTTCTGATATCTTTTTCACACAAATACATTGTAAGCCCTTCGATTATTACCAGAACATTTTCACCATGATAATCGATATCATCTATATAGGAATCATCCATTGCAGACTTTGCAATCTGATATATCGGACCTGTTTCTGTAAGAAACCGTTTCCTTATCTTCATCGTTTCCGGCAAATCCACATTGTACCAACGCAGATATTTTCCTTCCATTCGATAACATCTGGTATCCAATCCACATGCAATATTTATAACAATTGTATTTACATTTTTCTCCAAATATTGCTCAACCATCCGGTCTAATACAATTGTTCTTGCAATCACGCCATAGTTCATGGCTTTATCTTTATCCGCTTTGGAAAAGTCATACTCAAGATTTTTCACAAGTTCTACTGCAATTTCGTCGTTTATTTTAGCATTTTTCTTTCTTGTTTCTTTTGCTCTTGCATACAGAGTCTGTACCATCGTTTCCGGCACACCTGTCACATTCACTTTTTCTTTCATTATCTGTCGTCTTCCACTGCCTTTCTTACTTCTTCCACCCACTCTGCACTATGACAGCAAAACAGTTCTTCATGCTGCATGTTATGTCTCCGAATATCCGGATTTTTGAAATAAGTCCAATATCTCTTTTCATATTTTCTGCCCATCTTTGTAGCGTAAAACACATGGATAGTTGTTCCCGGCACATCAATTCCATGCTGGACTTTTGTAACCAGATCCGAATAGAACTGATTATAAATACTCTGTTTTGTAATCCACGGACTTCCTCCTTTACCGATTCCAAACATATTTAAAAATCCATTATATAATTCTTTCTTAGCCCCGTCTGTCTTGTTAAGCTTTTTCTGCATAAATTTCGGAAGAGCACCTGTATGTATCATTTTATACATGAAAGGGACTACCATGGATGACTTGATTTTTGCCACGAGACGACCTGCTTCGTCCATATCACTGCTCCCAATAATGCCATGATCTATATGAATTCTTTTTCGCTGAATCAAAAGGGATACAAAACTTCCACCAAGGGAACACCCATACGCTGCTTTAATTCTTCCACCATACTTTTTCTTGATTTCCAGCTCAATCTTTTCACATTCATCTTCCATTGAATAAAATTCTGTTTTCTCATTTGGATCAAATCCATCATAAGAGACTGTTACCGTGTGAAAATAAGAATGTAATCTATCCAGTATATGATCAAAGCTACTATACAGGCAACAGGTACCAGGAAATAAAAATATCACTGGTTTACTACTGTCTCCACTTTCATAAAATTTCATATCTGGCCTCCTTTAGTTTTTTCATATAAGCATAAAATTGCTTATGCAGCTCCCTCATTTCATCTGGTGCCTTCCTGGCATGTTGATACATAAATTTATCTCCAAAGCTACTTCCGAATGTAACAGCAAGCATAATCGTCATAATTGGCAGTGGTAAAAAACGAAAAATATTCATTTTACAAGGTGACAGCCTACCTGCCTGTTTTCGCAAAAAGCTAAAATTTCTTTTCAATTTTTTTGCTGTTTTCTTCATAATCTTCCAGTCTTTTCCCGCTCTTTCCGGGCAATCTGCTTCGTAATATGCATCTGCAATCGGCACCACCATGGCAAGATGACATAATTGCCACATATGCATATCCACTACTTTCTGATATGGTATATGAGCATGCCTTAATATCTTTGAAAACTGCTTTGTCTTTTCGGATTTATTTCCTGATATTTCTGCAAATGTTGTCGGCTGAATCATTCTTGGAGTGAGTGCTGCATCAAGGATACCATCATTATTTATACTTCCGCCCGCTCCTGGAAAAGCAGGCAATATTCTCCCTTTTCCAACAATATCTTCCCATTTTTTATAACTGTCCAATGAATTTACCATTGTAACAATTATATTGCTTTTATTATTTTTTAATTCAGCAAGTGCTTCATATAGCTGATTTTCCCTGACAGTTAGCAAAATAAAATCGTAAGCATCATTATCTGACAATTCTCCAAGAATCGTGGCTTCTGCCCGCCTTATGTTCTGGTTTTTCTTATAAAGCAGTCCATTTTTCTTTAAAAACTCAAGTCTTTTACCTCTGGCATAAATACTCGTATCATAACCAGTTTCTGCAAATAAGACCGCATACAAGGATCCAATCACACCTGCACCATAAATCAATATTCTCATAGAAATCCGTCCTCTTTTTCATTTTCAAAAAACTGCCAGCGCTCATGTTAGTAATATCTAACTCTCATTTTCTAAAAAACCGTGTGAAAACAAAACTGTAATTCCACACGGTTTCTTTTCTTATGCATTCAGTATATCACTTTTACCTGGTTAAGCAACCAAATTTTGTACTTTGTACCACCCTTTTCCAACTGTGCTTTATACTTCTCATACTCTTGTACAATCGCTTTTTTTGCATACTCTGTCGTTTCTCCGTCATGATTGGAAAAACACAATGTCTGAGTGATACAAGCTGCTTTAATTTTTTTCTTGCATTTCCTCTTCTCTTTCGTTTATAATAAGTCCGAAGAAAAATAATTGTAACAAAAGCCGGCTTGTAAAAGCGTGAAATCATGAGGATTTGCTTGTCCTTACAGATTTCACGCTTATTTTTTTGCGATGCCATAAGGAGGTTTTATGAATTCCAGAAACAAACTGGCAGAAATGCCAATCCGTCCTTTACTGTACACGATGGCGGTTCCCTTAATGCTGTCTTTACTCGTACAGTCACTCTATAACATTGTTGACAGTATCTTTGTCGCCAGACTGTCTGAAACGGCGCTGACCGCTGCATCTTTGGTTTATTCTATTCAGTTCTTAATGATTGCCGTAGGTGTCGGAACTGCAGTAGGTCTGAATGCCCTGCTTTCCAGAAAAATTGGGGAACATAAGCCGGAGGAAGCATGTCGTGCTGCCACAACCGGACTTTTCCTGATGATTTTTACGTCTCTTATCTTTTCAATGATCGGGATTTTTCTGTCCGATACGATTGCCACTAAACTGGCTGCTGATTCAGAACTTCAGGAACTCTGCAAACAATATCTTTCCATCAATCTTGTATATTGCTGGGGAATCTTTCTGCAAACTTATGCTCAGCGACTGTTACAGGCGGTTGGAGATACTGTATTATCTATGCTGTCTCTGATCATTGGTGCTGTTTTGAATATTATTCTTGATCCTATTATGATTTTCGGTCTGCTTGGCTGTCCTGCAATGGGAGTCCGTGGTGCAGCGATCGCAACTGTCATTGGCCAAATAGCTGGTGCTATCGCTGCCTTACTGTTTAACCGTTTCCGAAATCCAATCATCCACGTCCGTCTGAAAAACTATCATTTCATGTGGCAGGATGTTGCTGATATCTACCGGGTGGGGCTTCCAACAATCATTAAGCAGGCAATCGGAAGCATTATGACATTTGTAGTGAACCGTATTCTTCTTGATGTTTCCGCAACAGCCGTTGCCTTTTTTGGTATCTACTACAAACTGCAAAATTTCCTGATGATGCCAATCAATGGACTGGGACAGGCTGCCATACCTATTGTAGGATATAATTACGGCGATAAAAACTACCAACGTGTACATCAGACATGGAAGATTTTACTTCCTACCGGAGCAATCATTGCCTTGTGCGGAACTGTTATATTCTGGTGTTTTCCCGGACAGTTGCTGCAATTATTTTCTGCAAGTTCAGAAATGCTGCTGCTCGGCATTCCGGCACTGAGGATTATTTCCATTTCCTTTGTGATGTCTGCAATTACGATTCTTTGCGGATACTTTTCCTCCGGGCTTGGAAATGGCATTATTAACATGGTTGGTGCTGCCATCCGTCAGCTTATTTTACTGGTTTCATGCCTTTGGATTTTTATAAAAATCTCTGGCATTTCACATGGCTGGTATGCCTTCTGGATTGCAGAAATCATTGCATGTATTTACAGTTATTGTATGTCACATAAATTGCTAAAAACAATTTATTCAATCCTGCCGGAATACCGATACTTACAAAAAATTTAAATGGTCTATTGCTTAAAGCTTTAAAGATAAATCCGGATGTTTTTCTATCCACTTCTTCATGTCATTTCTCCTTCTTCCAGTTTTAATCTTCCATCAGTTCAAAAGAATGAAAGTCTACTGTCCCTTCTCCCTGAAATCTGAAGAATAATGCTCTTTTTCCTCTTGGGATGTTTAAGGCACTTTTATAAGTATGCATTTCTTTCTCTCTGTTACTCACTTCAATCTCTGCACAAATATTTTCAAAATCAGATTTGTCAGAAACCTGCATTGTTCCCTTTGCATTCCCCTGTATAGTAATTCCGATCTGATTTGCCTCTCCCATTTCGAAATATTTAAAACCAGCGACCGACCCATTCTTCATATTTGCAATGTACTGATCTCCATTATTTTCTCGATCTTTTCCACTCTGCGTGAAATAAGGATGATCTTTCAATTTTTGTTTCGGTGACTTTCCATCATATCGTCCTGTTCCATTTATCGACCACAAATTGCAAGCTATTCTTGCTTCATAAGATCCTATCCCTTTCAACGCTCCTTGATTTAAGCCACAGCTTGTAATTTCTGCCTGCTGAAAGCCTCCGTCATTTCTACGTTCCAATTTTTCTGCACATGCCTGTCTTGCATAAGAACTACGATTTGTCTGTCGATGATAAAAGATATACCATTGATCTTCTATCTGAAGCATTCCTCCATGTGTATTTCCTAAATAATTAGAGGCATGTGTCTCATCTTCATTTCCATTCAAATAAAGATCACCAATATCTACCAGAACGCCTCCATAAGTAAATGGACCTTTAGGTGAATCTGCCATTGCGTAGCAAAGATCATGATTGTGTTCTGATGAATATACAAAACAATATTTTCCATCCACTTTTCGTATAGAACTTGCTTCAAAAAAAGCATGATCCTGAAAAGCACCATTTTTTCCTTTTGTAGGAAATAGAAGTTCTGGACCGGATTTGATTGTAATCATATCCTGTTCCAGTTCCAGAACAACTCCGCCTTCATTGGTCAGATTACGTCCTCTGGAAGCAACAGCCGGAACCTTAGTAGCAAATCCGGAATAAAGATACACTCGCTTATCATCGTCTACCAATATCCCCGGATCAAACGGAAATGGTTCCCCACTCTTTTTTCCCCATACATGTCCATCTTTAAAATGAACATGTCCGTAAAATTCGTACTTGCCTGCCGGAGTATCACAGACAGCAACTCCCATCTCACCCATGAAGTCAAAGGCATAATAGAGATAGTATCTTCCATCTGGTCCCTGTGTAACATCTGGTGCATACAAACAGCGAATTCCTAATTTATTAGAAGGATCCTGATTTTTTCTGTATATAACACCTTCATATCTCCAATCAGAAAGATCTGTCACAGGTGCAGACCAACAAACATAATCCTTCACACAGAAAATCGGTGCTCCAAAGGAATCATGAGAGCCATAGACATATACTCGATCACCAAACACATAGGGTTCTCCATCCGGGATATATTCCCAGCTTGGCAGATATGGATTAAATACCTGCTGTTTCATTCCTATCATCTCCTTGTATCATTATGTTATAGTTTCTTTACTGAACACATCTTATCACAAAATATGTAATGTCATTTTTTTATTTCATAAAATGTATTTCCCATTTCACAAATAGCAAGCTTTTTCGGAATATATTTTCACAGTCATATACATTCCATAATTATCTTCTCACATCTGTCATACCCGAGCTGGGAACTGTTCAAACACAGCGTATAATTGTCAGCTTTTCCCCACTTCTGGTTTGTATAAAAATTGTAATTTACCATACGTCTTTTATCTATATCTACCATCATTTTGACAGCTTTCTGTTCTTCTACATTGTATAAGCGAGTGATACGCTGTATTTTTTCCGGTGTGCCTCCATGAATAAACACATTCAGCACATCATCCCGGTCTTTCAGAATATAATCTGCATTTCTTCCAATGATCACGCAAGGCTCCTTTTCAGCCAGTTCTAAAATAACTTTCCTCTGTGCCTCATACACCATGTCTTCTACTGATTTTCCTGTGATATCACGTCCAGCAAATGCATATGCAAACAAGCCTTTTTTCGGAGATAATTCCGCATTTTTCTGAACATACTCCGGTGACAAACCGGACTTCTCTGCAATGTCATTAATGATATTTTTATCATAATAAGCAATTCCAAGTTTCTTTGCTACTTCTTCTCCGATAAAACGTCCGCCGCTTCCGAATTCTCTGCTGATTGTAATAATTCTTTTTTTCATCTCCGCTTCCTCCTTAACTTAAAACATCAACTTTATTTTTTCTGATTTTCTTCCAGAACATACATCCCACAAAACATGAAATTATTCCAGTAATCGGAAATGCCCACCAGATCAATGTAACGCCCATCTGACCATTTCTGACAAATATCGAAAAAATTCCGGCCAGTGGAAGAATAATGATAAGCTGTCTCAAAAGCGAAATTACCAATGATTCCACACCACCGTCCAATGCCTGATAAATACCCTGATAAGCAACATTGATTCCGGCAAACAGAAAGCTGACTGAGATTACCCTCATTGCTCCGATAAAATATTCTCTTGACTGTCCTGCATTAAACAGTGTCGCGAACGCCCCAGGGAAAATCTCTGTAATGGCAATTCCAAGAATCATTAATGCAATCGTATAGATCAGACCATATTTGATTCCATCCTTTATTCTCTTCTTACTTCTCATTCCATAAGCAAATGCAAGGATCGGAGTGATCGCATCACGCAGACCAAATGCAAGGAAGAGAACAAACTGCTGCACCTTATAGAACAAACCATATGCTGTCTGTGCTGACGGATTGAATTTCAGGATCAGATTCATTACATAAACCATAATCGACATCAATGCCTGTGCAATGATCGCCGGAAGTCCGATTGCATAGATTTCTTTTATAACACCTGCATCTAGCTTCATATATTTCGCTCCATGCTCAAACTCTTTATTCAATTTTATATGGAAAATGAACAGCAATACTGCGGATGCTACCTGACCAATTACCGTTGCATAGGCCGCGCCTTTCACTCCCATTTCCGGGCAAGGTCCAATACCATAGATCATGATCGGATCAAGAATAATATTTACAACAGCTCCGACCACCTGACCAATTGTGGAATAAAGGGATCGTCCAGTTGCCTGTAATAACTTTTCGAATAAAGAGAAAAAAATAATTCCAAAAGAGATCACGCAGCATATCCGCAGATAACTGACACCCATCTGAAAAACTTCTGCATCTACTGTCTGGGATGAAATGTATGCTTTCACTCCAAAGATGCCAAACAATAAACAAACCACATAAATGATCACTCCCAGGAACAGACTGTTTCCTGCTACTTTTGCTGCTTTTTTATTGTTTCCCTGTCCAAGTGTCCTTGCCAGAAGTGCATTAGTTCCGACACCTGTTCCGATTCCCACTGCTACCATGAGCATCTGGACCGGGAATACCAGTGTCAATGCATTTAATGCTGCCTCACTGCCCACTCTCATATTTCCTACAAATGCACTGTCTACAATATTGTAGACCGCCTGCAATGCCATAGATAAGATCATCGGGATTCCCATCTGGACCATCAGCTTATTCACCGGCATATCCTTCATTTTGTTGCTTTCCGCCATTTTGTTTTAACTCCTCTCTTTTCCGCACAAAAAAAGTGCGTACCTTGTCTTATAAGCTGGACTTACGCTGACAGGCTACACACTTTTTCATGGCGATATTCTATATTTAATAAAAGAAAAACGAGTAACAGGTAAACTGGATTTACGCTTACATGCTACTCGTTTGTAGTTATTATATTTCCTGTTAATCTAAAAGTCAAACAATTTTTTCTTCATCTTTTTCCCTTAGATATCGTTTTAATAGAAACGTACAAAAGTATGGAAATGTATAAATTCCGTCTTCTATCCCAACATTACTATCTGCAAGTTTTATTCCCCAATGAATATCCCCATAAGAATCACTGGATATCAATTGTCTCAATGACTTAGAACGGTTCTTGTTTGCCTTCACTTCTACCGGAACCAGCTCATCTTTTGTTCTTACAAAAAAATCCTCTTCCAAAGTAGCATTTTCTTTTTTATAATAATACAGTCCAAGTCCCTGTTTTACAAATGCCTCTGCTACAAAATTTTCATATAAAGCCCCTTTGTATACTCCAAGATTTTTATTTGCCCGAAGATCTTCTTGTGCCTCCTCATCTAGTGAAGCTATCAATAATCCTGTATCTGGATAATAGATTTTGAATTTTGAGTCATCATAATTTCCTTTCAATGGAAGTTCTGGATATTGCAGACAATAACATATAGTAATCACGCCTGCATCTTCGAGCCAGGTTATACATCCCATATATTCTCGGCTTCTGGCTTTTTTGTCTATTTTACTTAATTGAAATTTCTTATTTTCTTTTGCAAGCTGTACAGGTACGTTCCGATAGACACTTACAATTTTAGTCTGATCCAAACCTTCAGCGTATTTTCTAATATCCTCTTCGTAATCCATTTGAATCTGCTTCTGGATTTCTATCGTATCTGTGAAGAGGTTTTTTTCAATATATACTTTTACTACTGCAGGCATGCCACCAAGTACACAATATTCTAAAAACAATTTCTTATAAACTGATAATTCCGTTTCTGAAAAAGGTGTTCCTGTCTGCATATGTTTTAGTATATCTTCAATATTCTTCTCTGAGTATCCTTTCGCCCACAAAAATTCTTCAAAATCCATTGAAAACATTTCATAATCTGTTTTATATCCCACACTGTTGCTATGGATTTTTCTGTAATTGATTCCAAGTAAAGAACCACTACATATGACATCAAATCTTCCATCGATTTTAAATGATTTCAACGCAGTTGCAATATCTGGGAACTCCTGTAATTCATCAAAGATAATCAATGTGTCTCCCTCGATGAATTTTTTGGATGTATCTATCATTGAAATATTCTTTATAATATCTTCAACAGCATATCCATCACTCAGTATTGTTTTATATTTCGGTTCCAATACAAAATTAATACTTACAATATTGCCATATTTTTGATTTGCAAAGTGATTAATAGATTCCGTTTTTCCAATCTGCCTTGCCCCTTTTATAATTAACGGAAGTCTTTCTTCTTTTTCTTTCCACTCTAACAGATACTCATCTATCTTTCTTTTTAAATACATAGAATCCCCTCCTTTTTTCAAGGCTATCACGTTTTATGAGCCTATGTCAATTTATTTTTCACGTTTTATGTGCCTATATTTGTAATTTTTTCACGTTTTTTAAATATATTTCTTCTATTATTCACGCTTTCAACACTTTTATTCTTATTTTTGAAATCTCCTCTGCTACTTTTTCTTCAGAACAAAGAATGTGCCTCGGCACATTCTTGCGCCTGCGGCGGTCGCTTGCGACACTTACCTTGTACGCCGCAGTGCGCATCCTGAGCGGAGCGTTTTTTATATGTTAGGAAAGAACTTTCCTAACATATAAAAAAAGAAGCCCTCGTACTGAAGACTTCTTCTTTCCTCTTACTATTTCTATCCTCTAACCAGCTCTCTGAGTTTATCCAGATCATCCTTATCCGGATGTGATAGTGCCCGGTCAAAGTTTGCGATCAGCAGATCAAGATTCGGCATATGATCCGGCTGCTCTTTCATTTTCACATAGCGGTCTCTCACCGCTTGCGGCATCTTTCCCTGACACATATACTCACCAACTACCTGATTGCTTTCATCCATAGAACTCTTAACATTATTCAGAACCTTCTGAAAATATGCCTCATTCTCACCAAACCCGGCTGTTCCAAACAGAAAGACTTTCTTATTCTTTATTCTTTGCAATAACTCTAATGCGGATTTATCTGCATTTCCCTGGTCTGTCCAGAAACCAATGTAAAGCATTTCCGATACCGGTTCTTCGATTTCGCTTGTTCCGAAATAATCACAATTCTCCTGCGGCAATGCATCACGAATCGCATTTGCCAGCTCTGCTGTATTTCCTGTTTTGCTGCTGAATATGATTGAATATCTTTCTTCTTTCATACTATAACCTTCCTTCTAAGCTAAACCGATTCTGGAACAATATCTTCAGACTTCTTATTTCTGCTTAATTTCCATAATAACTGTTTTTCCGGCCTGAACTTCTCCCTCTTCGCATACAAGATCTTTACCTTCAAGGCTTGAACCGATGACGATCGGTGTGATGGAATTACGTCCTGTTTCTTTGATAAACTCAAGGTCTGCATCTGCAAGAAGATCTCCTGCTTTTACCTTGTCTCCTTCTTTTACATGGATCTGGAAACATTTTCCATTCAGTGCGACTGTCTCAAGTCCGACATGTATCACAACTTCTACTCCGTTATCGGAAGTAACAGCATAAATGTGACCTGTCTCTGCTACTTTTGATACAGTTCCGTCAACCGGGCTTACAACCTTACCTTCTGTCGGAACGATTGCGACTCCATCTCCAAGAATCTTCTCTATAAAAATAGGATCCGGCACTTCTGTGATTGCTACTGCTGTACCGGTCATAGGTGCTAAAATTGTTTCAAATACATTCTCCCGATTGCTCATATCTAACTCCTCCTTAGACGTCTTTCATCCACTCATTACTTCTATTACCAATTTAAAAATTATAGTCACTGTTTCTGCGAATATCAATCCCATTTTTTGATTTATTTGTGAATTCTATGTTTTGCATATTTTTCCACGCTAGTATCGTTTCTTCTTATTCATAATGATCAGAAAATCTTTTTATTGACCTTCATGTATCTTTAAGGTTTATTATATACTAAGAGATTTTTTTTAACAAGGAGGGTTTCCAATGGAAAAAACTCTTATTTTTCAATCTGTAGATGAGATTCGATTAAAGAAATTATTACGCTTTATCATTCCAACTTATCTGACCTCATTATTTACTACAGTTTATACAATCGTTGATGGAATCTTTGTTTCTGCTTATGTTGGAACAAATGCACTCGCTGCGATCAACGTTGTCTATCCGCTTGTAAATATTCTGTACGGTATCGCACTTGCCTTTGCGACAGGCGGAAGTGCACTTGCCGCTCTTCATATCGGTGGAAAGAAAAATGATGAAGCCAGCCGGACTTTCTCTATAAGCATGACTGCTGCCATTGTCATTGGCGCTCTTGTTTCTGCACTTATTCTTTTCCGGTTGCCGGTCATCCTGCAGATGCTTGGTGCAACCTCACTGCTGATGGCAGATTGTAAAGCTTATATCTACTGGTGGCTGTTCGGTGCTCCGATCGTGGTTGGAAAAGAGATGTTCACTTATTTCATCCGTGTTGACGGTTCTCCGACGTACAGTTTTCTGACAGCACTTTCCGGAGGGATTTTTAATATTGTTTTCGATTACATTTTTATCGGACAGCTCCATATGGGAATTACAGGTGCCGCACTTGCAACCTTCCTCGGCCTTCTGCTTTCTTTCGTAATGGGAGTGGTTTACTTTGTAACACATCCAAACTTCCTTCATTTTACATTCCGCGGACTGTCCATAAAGGAAGCATTTCATAGTATGATCAACGGAACTTCTGAATTCGTAAACCAGCTTGCGATTGCGATCACAACCGTTGTCTTTAACCGAAGTGCCCTACTTTTCGCCGGAGAAGACGGCGTTGCTGCTGTTTCGATCATCATGTATTTACAGTTCTTATGTATCGGAATTTATTTTGGATTTTCTATGGGACTATCAACCCCACTAGGATATGCTTACGGAGACAGAAATTTCTCTGTCTGTCGTGTTTTAGAAAAGTACGCTTATCGCTTCTTTGCGATTGCACCGATCATTCTCTACGGATGCACTTATCTGCTGGCACCAATTGGGGTATGTTTCTTTGCATCTCCCGGCAGCACAGTCTTTGACATGGCAGTTTCTGGACTGCGCTTATATGGACTCGGATTCTTATTTTCAGGAATCAATATCTTCGCAGCAATCCGTATGATGACATATGGCAAAGGATATATCTCAGGTATGATTACTTTCCTTCGTTCCTTTGCTCTGCTGCTTCTTTTCCTGACAGTTCTTCCGAGGTTCTTGGAATTAAATGGAATCTGGCTGGCAGTACCGGCAACTGAGATATTGACACTGATTGTTGCACTTTGGACGTTGAGGAAAAAAACTGTAGCTTAAAAACAACTACTTAAAGAGAACTAAAAGACGGAGGTTTCTGACATTTTGTAATCAGAAACCTCCGTCTCTTTTTCATAAAATCTTATTTTTTAGAATCCTACTTGACTGTCTTCCAGTTCATTCTTCCATATCTAAGTGCCATCTCCTGGATTTCCTTCTGCAATTTCAATGACAACTGTCTTGTATTCACTCTCCACTTCCAGTTCTTTCCTACCGTAGACGGAGTGTTGATACGACAATTATTTCCTAACCCTAAATAGTCCTGCATCGGAATAACACACAGTTTTGCACTGCTTCGCATAATCAGGCTGATCAGAGATTTATATAACTCCTTTTCCGGTGTGTACTGGTCACACATGTAATCTCTCGCCAGTTTCTGCTCCTCTTTTGTGATACTGCTCCACCATCCAACGATCGTCTCGTTATCGTGAGTTCCTGTATAAGCCACACTATTCACCGGGTAGTTATGTGGAAGATAATCATTTGCGCATCCTGAGTCGCGGGAATCAAATGCAAATTCCAGAACCTTCATTCCCGGAAAACCACTCTCGCGGACCATCTCACGGACAGAATCTGTCACATAACCAAGATCTTCGGCAATAACCTGCTTCCATCCAAGTGCCTGCTCCACTTTGCGGAACAAATCGATTCCAGGACCTTTCTCCCAATGTCCTCCGATCGCATTCTCTGCTCCATGCGGAATGGAAAAGTATTCATCAAATCCTCTGAAATGATCGATTCTGACAACATCATACATCTGGAATACATAATGCAGTCTTGAAATCCACCATGCATATCCTGTCTCTCTATGATAGTCCCAACGGTACAGCGGATTTCCCCACAGCTGTCCTGTCGCAGAGAATCCATCCGGCGGGCATCCGGCTACAGCCGTCGGAACATTTTCCTCATCTAACTGGAATAATTCCGGATGCGCCCAGGTATCCGCACTGTCCATTGCAACATAAATCGGGATATCCCCAATGATCTTGACTCCATTTTCATTTGCATATGTCTTTAACTTCATCCACTGCTCGTGGAACTTAAACTGCATATACTGCTGGAATTCAATATCATAATACAGTTCCTCTCTGTAATAATCCATTGCATCTTTCCAACGAAGACGGATATCCTCTGCCCATTTTGTCCACTCTACATTGTCAAATCTTCCTTTCACAGCCATAAACAGTGCATAATCTGACAGCCACCAGCTATTCTCATTCACGAATTTCTGATACTCCAGATTCTCACTGATCTTACTTCTCTCATAAGCCTTTCGAAGCAGTGGATAGCGTCCTTTATAAATCTTCTCGTAATCAATAGAACCCTTTGCTTTTCCCCAGTTTACCTTCTCACATTCTGCACGTGTCAGGACCCCTTCCTCAATCAGTTCATCCAGACTGATAAAGTATGGATTTCCTGCAAATGTAGAAAAAGACTGATACGGAGAATCCCCATAACTGGTCGGTCCAAGCGGGAGAATCTGCCAATAACTCTGTCCTGCTCCTTTGAGCCAATCTACAAATTCATACGCACTTTTTGAAAAACAACCAATTCCGTACTCGGACGGTAAACTACTGATCGGCATTAAAATACCTGCTGCTCTTTCGCTCATTTTATCTTCCTCCTCTTAATCTTCTACCTCGATCATTACTCCATAATGATCGGATACTACCGGGTAATTCTTACCATTACATACCACTTTCGATGACTTTACTTTTTTCTGCGTATTACAGAAAATGTAATCCAGACGTTTGGCATCTTTCACTGCTCCACCGCCTTCTCCATCGCGCCATCCATCGATTTCTTCTTCCACTGTAACACCGGAATCTTTCTGTTCTGCCAGACAGTAACTGTCCTTCCATCCGCTTTCGCAGATCAGTTCATACCCTTCCTGTTTTACATTATCGAGACTGTTGAAATCTCCCATCAACCAGATGGTGCGATCTTTCTTTTCCAGACTTTTCGTCAGCTTTTCCATTTTCTCCCACTGTTTCTTCAGCGGTTCTTCCTCATCATTCCACCACCCCATATGTACAGTAAAGAAAATGTCGTCGCTTCCTTCTGTCTGCATTCCTAAAATCTTTCTTGTCTTCCAGTTATCATAATCATCTGTCTGGCTGATCAGGAACTGCTTTACTCTCATAATCGGTTTCTTTGACAAAAGAGCCATTCCTTCATCATATTTCCCATATCCGATTTTTGCAGACAACCAGGTCCAATAATAATATACATCTTTTTCTCTGAGTGCTTCAACAACTTCTTTCGCGTGATTGTCTTCTCTTACAGGAAGCCCGAAATCCATACACCTCTTATATCCGGCAAGCATTACATCCGGAATGATTCCGGCACTTGCAGTCTGATTCACCTCCTGAAGAGCAACTACATCCGGCTGCTCAGCTATTAACGTCTCTATAAACTTTTCTTTTTTTTCTTCGTAAGATGATTCTACAAGACTATGCGTATTTAATGTCATTAACTTCATTCTCTTCTCGCTCCTGTAAAAACACCGGAGAAGTTTCTACATACCCTTCTCCAGTCTATTGTCTGTTATGAACTAAAATCTCCCAACTATGATACCTAAGGATTGTTTCGTGCAATGCACTCTCACAATCCTGGTATCATAAGATGTCATTAATATCTGATTTTAATACATCTGCTTTTGGCCCATAGACAGCCTGGATTCCATTATCTTTCTTAATCAGTCCAAGTGCTCCCTCTGACTTCCATGCGGCAAGCTCTGCTACTTTATCCAAATCCTTTACTGTGACACGAAGTCTTGTCATACATGCATCCACAAGGATAATGTTTTCTCTTCCTCCAAGCAGTGCAATAATTCTCTCTGCCTTGCTGTCTTTGGCGTCTGTTTTTCCACTTTCAGATTTTGCAGAAGTTGCTGCTGAAGCAGGCTCATCATCTGCATTGTCATCCATATAATTTCCAAGTCTTCCCGGTGTTGCGAACTTAAACTTACCGATCATAAAATATGCTACAAAATATCCGATGATGAAAAATGCAACCACACAGATCACAAAATTAATAATGTCTCCGCCCAGGCCGGCCTTGATTGACATTGGAATTCTTGTAATAAACTCCAGATTTCCGAAAGAATGTACTCTCAGATGAATGATTCCTGACATTGCGAATGCACATCCCTGAAGAATTGCATAAACAATATACAATGGCAATGCACAAAACATAAACATGAATTCCAATGGCTCAGTAACACCTGTAAGAAATACTGCAAGCACTGTTGAGATAAACATAGAACGATATTTATCCTTCTTATCTGCATCAACTCTTCTATACATTGCAAGTGCAACACCAAGCAGAAGGCCGGTTGCTCCAATCATCTGACCGACTTTGAAACGGGCCGGTGTTACTGTTGTGAGCAGAGTTTTATAAGCTTCCATATTTCCTGCATCTTTGTAATTGATCAGATCTGAAGCAAATCAAAATTGAGATTGAATTTCTTCTTTCCTTTCGTTTCCACCTTTAAATTCCTCCTTTAGATCTCCCTGCATGCCATCGCATCATGTGGCACGCTTTTTGTTGCATTATTCTATGAAACCGTTTGCATTAATTATATGCACGTTTTGCACGAAATGCAATTCTATTTATAGATCTATTTTCTATTTCTGCCTTTTGCACAATTTATATGCTCTGTTTTTGTACATTCTCACAACAGTTTCTATGCAAAAAACTATGCAACAGATTTGACATCATTGCGTTCTTTCACTAAAATAGTAGGTGACGAATTTTTTGTGAAAATGTAACTGTTCAGAGCCAAGCAAAATTTCAAAAAACAGGTATAAAATGCTTGCATTTTTAAGACTGTTTTTGAAATTTTATTTGGCGGATACGCCGCACCGACGAAATGCGTAGCATTTTGGAGGTTGGCTCTGAACAGTTACGTGAAAATAAAGGAAAATAGGTGTCTGACTCCTGACATCCTCATTTCCTCACAGGAGGGAAAATATGGCAGTAACAATTAAAGATGTGGCCGCTTTGGCAGGTGTATCACCTTCCACTGTCTCCAGAACTTGTAAGAATAACCCATCCATCAGCACAGAAACAAAAGAAAAAGTTCGTAAAGCGATGATCGAACTTGGTTACGAAGTAAACTTTCAGGCCAGCAATCTTGCTTCTCAGTATTCCCGCACGATCGGGATTATCCTTCCGGCATCTGCCCGTGAAGTATATGAGAATGCTTTCTATCTTGAAGCAATTCGCGGCATCAGCCACTACTGTAACCAGAGACAATACATGTCTACTGTTGTGACAGGTCAAGATGAAGATGAGATCTTAAAAGCGATTCAGTCTATGTCACGAAGTGGAAAAGTAGATGGGTTCATCGTTCTTTATTCTCGAAAGGACGATCCGATTATTGATTATCTCTTCAGCGAAGGGCTTCTTTATATCTTGATTGGAAAAGCAACACAGTACACGAATCAGACATTATATATTGACAATGATAATCTTCTTGCCGGAGAGGACGCAACCGAATATCTCTATCAACTCGGTCATCGCAAGATTGCTTATCTGGGTTCCGACAGTTCACTGACTTTTGCCGCAGACAGAAAAACCGGTTACCAGATGGCATTGACTAAACACGGAATCCCTTTCCGTCCGGAATACTGTGCGGAAGTTCTGAATGTATCAGGAGATAACACAGAAGCAATTTCTTCTCTGTTACTGCAGGATGAACCGCCAACTGCAATCGTTGTAAGTGATGATATTCTTGCCGTTTCACTTGAAAGAGTCTGTCTTCAGAATCATGTTTCAATCCCTGATGATTTGTCGATTATATCATTCAACAACTCTCTATTTGCAAGATCGACATCTCCACAGCTTACTTCAATTGATATTAATTCCAAGCAGTTGGGTATCGAGGCGGCATCACAGATGATCAATCATATTGAGAATCCGAATCTTGTTGCAACAAAGATTATCGTGCCGCATCAGCTGATTGAACGTGACAGCTGTTGTAAAATAAATGGATAAAAGGACGGAGAGTTCTGACATTTTCAATCAGAACTCTCCGTCCTTTTTATCATTTTTTCTTCTGATATCAACCAAGCGCTTACAAAACAGCTCTAAAACTTGGATGTTGCAACAATCTGCATACCTCTTGTGCAACCGCATCATCTCTATTAGATTCGATAACTTTCTCTGCGATTTTTTTCAAGCTTTCTACTGCATTTCCCATGGCTCTGGAATGCGGGAACTTTTCAAACATTAGAATGTCATTCTTCCCATCCCCAAATACCAATACCTCTTCTTTACTATATCCATAATACTCAGCGACCTGTTCAAGCATAGTTCCCTTATTCACCTGCCGGTCTGTAATCTCTATGTTCCAGGCTGCAGATGACGTAATTGTGATATCGTGTCTCTTCTTCAAAAACTCTTTTATATTTTTCAACTTATCCTGCTCTTCTGAGAAAATAAATATCTTTTGAATTTTAATCTGCCCATCAAAAATTTCTTTCTCCGAAGGCATTGGACGAGCCGTATCGCAAAACTCACAGTCTGTCGAAAAATCTCCTGATGATGTATTAATTTCAAAATCAAACTTCTTTTCCATGAGCATCTGTATAATTTCCTGCGCACAGGATTCTTCTATTGATTTTTGGAAAATCAAAGTCCCATCACTCTTTCGGAATTCAGCTCCATTTAGCAGAAGATATTCCGGTGAAACTCCCGCTGTTCTCATAAGCTCAGATGCCGTTTTCAGCGAACGGCCTGTTGCCGCAACCCACAGAATTCCGGCCTGCTGTGCAGTCCTTATACACTCCGCTGTTTTCTCTGATAACATGCCTTCCTCATTTAGAAGTGTCCCATCCAGATCACTTGCAATTAATCTGATCACCGTAATTCTCCTTTACCTTTGAAAAATGAAATGCAAATGTATGGAAATCTCGTTTTATTAATGGTAGCGATACTCCGATCTCCATCAGTTCATCTCCACCGAAAATCTGCCCGGTACTTTCATCTTTGTAATCCCATTCCGGATACAGACCACAGAGATGAATTCTTCCATGAGAATATCTCGGATCAAACAGTTTCTTCATGATAATAACTTCGCATTCTTCTCCCGTCGCAGAAACAACCGACCATGCAATATAATTTTCATTCGGAACTTCAAGATAACTAAGCACTCCATTTTGCAGCCAGCCTCTCTGTTCTTTATATTCCTGAATCTGATCAGCAATTTCTTTTCTTTCTTCTTCGGAACATTTCGTAAGATCAAGTTCATATCCCAGATTAAATAATCTTGCAACCTGATATCTTGCATCTAAAGAAGTGCTTCTTCCGGTCTGATGATTCGGAACAATACTTACATGAGCACCCATTGTTATCTGCGGATATAAAAGGCTATACCCTCTTTGGATCGTCGCACGGTCAAATGCATCTGTATTGTCACTTGTCCAATTCTGCGGCACATAATATAACATTCCCGGATCAAATCGCGCACCACCACTGGAACATCCTTCAATCAGAACATCCGGATATTTTTCTGTAATGCGTTCCAAAATATCATATAATCCAAGCACATACCGATGACTGATCTCTTCTTTTTGCTGTACTCCCAGACATGCAGAATTCACATCTGTCAGCGGTCGGTTCATATCCCACTTTATGTAATTGATTTTTCCATTTTTCAAATAAAAATCTAATGTTTTAAATAAATATTCACGGACATCTTCTCTTGAAAGGTCCAGCAGATATTCATGTCTTCCTTTTACTGATTGATACCCCGGAATGTGAAGCGCCCAGTCCGGATGATGACGTAACAACTCACTATCCTCGCTGACTGCCTCCGGTTCAAACCAAAGTCCAAACTGTAAACCTTTTTTATGAATCACATCTGCAACTGCTGCAATTCCACCCGGAAGTTTCTGTTCATTGCATATCCAGTCTCCCATTGAAGATCTGCTGTCATTTCCTTTACGAAACCAACCGTCATCCAACACAAATAATTCAATTCCCGCAGCTTTAGCCAGGTCTGCCTGTTCATCAATCTTCTCCATTGTTACATCATAGTACATAGATTCCCAGGAGTTTAAAAGAACCGGTCGTGTCTTTTCCTCAAATCGTTTAGGAATTAGATGCTGTTGGTACAGCCAATGAAAATTGTGGCGCATTCCATTCAGACCCGTATTGCTATAATTCAATACCGCTTCCGGAGAAGCAAATGTATCTCCTGGTTTCAATTCCCATTTAAAGCTGTCCGGATGAATTCCAATCTGTGCCCGTACATTTCCAAACTGGTCCTTTTCCACCTGTGCGAGGAAATTTCCGCTATAAACAAGATGCACTGCCCAGACATCTCCGCTGCATTCATTCGTCTCCGGTTTTAACGCCGCAAAAAATGGCTGATGCTGAGGACTGCTGCTTCCCCTGACACTCTCCGTTTTCTGCACCCCATAATGAATCGGGAAACGCTGCATATTTGCCTCTTTAGCATGTGTTCCATATAATGTCATAAGTTCATACTCTTCTGCCGGAAGTTCCAGAGACATACTCTGAATGTTCTGAAGAAAAACGGTCTGCTTCCCATAATTTTCTACTTTTTGATGCCGTAAAACAATTCCGTGATTTTCAAAAATCGTATAATAAAGAAAAAGTCGGATCCCTGCTCTGTCATCTTCACAGATCACTTCCAGTGTCTCCGACTCATTTTCATTAACACGAATCTGTGGCATACCCTGTAATTTAGGCTTACCGGATACCACACTCCAGCTTTTAAACACCGGTTCGCAAAATGTTATTCCATCTTCTTGTGTGATTGCAAAAGCCGGAATACGAAAATCTCCATGTCCTCCGACCGGATATTCAAACGGGAAATCATCAAATGATACGTTTTCTACACTGCTGTCATGTTCCGTATTATACCCCCTTTTAAAATAAAGGGGATTTCCGGTCCCTCGGTAATTTCGGATCTTTCGTCCGAAATACCGATGAACCAGATACTTTCCATCCACAATTTCCATCACATAACTTATTGTATCATTACTTAATTGCACGATCTGTCCTTTGTTATGAAATAGAATACTCATACTTACTGCTCCATTTTCTTATTAAACCCAAACATCCATGTCAGTCCGAATGCTACACCGAAAGCAACTACATTTACCAGAATATAGAGTGGCAGCTGCTCGTTAAGATACAGCAATGTTCCTGGGATACCTGTAATTGACATTCCTGTTGCTCTTAGATGGAAGATTGATGCCAGAAATCCTCCAACACCACCACCGATCATTGACATTACAAACGGTTTCATAAATTTTAAGTTAACTCCAAATACCGCCGGCTCTGTAATTCCAAGTAATGCAGACAGACATGCCGGATATGCCACCTGCTTTGTCTTATTAGACACTGCTTTGATTGCAACCGCAAGAACTGCTCCTGCCTGAGCAACATTTCCGCAAGTTCCGATTGGATTCAGATAATTCCATCCATCTTGTGCCAACATACTGATCTCTAAGAAATTCAGAATATGATGAATACCAAAAATACCAAGAAGCTGTCCGAAACATCCATATAAAAATCCGCCTATTCCCATTGGAAGGAAAAGAAGATGTTCTACTGCAAACAGAACTCCTGACTCTACTGTATGTAAGATTGGTCCAAGTACGAACAATGCCAGAACACATCCAACCAACAATGTTAAGAACGGTGTCACAATCAGATCGATTGCATCCGGAACTTTCTTTCGCAGCCATTTTTCAAACTTGGAAGCGACAATTCCTGTCACAAATGCCGGTAATACTGATCCCTGATATCCTGTTACTTTTAAGAATCCAAAGAAAATCAACGGCTGTGCCTCTCCTGATCCAACTGCATAAGCGCTTGGCAGGCTGCTGTTTACAAGCATCAATCCTAATACAATTCCAATTACCGGACTTCCGCCAAAATTCCGGAAGGTTGACCAGCACACTAAAGCCGGAAGAAATGCAAATGCCGTGTCTGTCAATACCTGTGTAAATGTAAGAAGATTCTGCGGAATACTATCAGCTGTCAGACCAAATACTGCAAGTACTGCCTCCTGAGTCAGAAGCCCTCTAAGTCCCATAAACAAACCAGTAGCTACAAGCACCGGGATAATTGGCACAAATACATCAGAAAACATTCTGATTGCTCTCTGAAATTTATTTCCATAAACTACCTTTTCTTTTTCCTCTGACTTTTCTTCGTCGCCTGTTCCTGTAACTTTTACAACTTCATCATAGATTCGGTTAACCAGACCTGTTCCGAGAATGATCTGATACTGTCCGGAATTAAAAAAGCTTCCTTTTACCTTCTCCAGATTTTCAACCTCTTTTACCTGAATCTTTTCTTTATCAGCTACTACAATACGAAGTCTTGTCGCACAATGTCTTACTGACACAACATTTTCCGTACCGCCAACCAGTTCAAGAATCTTTTTTGCTAATTCTTTATCACTCATTTTTCTCCTCTCCTTCTCCCATTAAATCATACATTTCCACGACTGTTTCTTTCATGAGTCCGCTTATTTTTACTTTTCCATTTTCTTCTGTGAACATTCTCATAGAAAACACTTTGCTTCCCTGATTCACAAAAATTTCCATACTGGAAATATCAGACCAACATTCTATCGTTTCCAACGAATCAATCTTACAGTTTCTCTCATCATAATCTTTTGTAACCCAATTTTTTCTCTTTACAGAAATTATTTTTTCTACTTTTTTGTATTCTAGAATAACTTCTCTGTTCTGAAATTCTATTTTAAAAGAAGTTTCATTCTGAAGATTAGATAGTTTTGCACAGTATACTCTGTTCTTAAGAATGATTTCTCCACTTTGTCTTTCCTGCTCAGAAATCTTATGTATGCACAAACTTTTTTCCAATTCTCTTACCGGAAGCTGACACAGTTCTCCATTTCGATAAGAAAGCTCTCTTGGTAACGTCATACAATGGATACTGGATTCTCCTTCACCAAACAGCTTCTCTTCTTCCTCTTCCATTCTTGACATCCACGCAAACAGAATTTTTCTTCCATCCGGTGATGTAAATGTCTGCGGCGCATAAAAATCAAATCCCTGATCCATCTTTTTACGCCCTTCATCCAGATTCTGTACATTGCTATCTTCTATTTTTCCTGAAACTATGTCATTAAAATCAAACTCTTTATAAGCCGAAAAACTATAAAGTGAACTATCTCTTTCATTATCTCTGTGCTGCGGACAATAAAGCAAAATTCCTTGTCCATCTACCTGAAAATAATCCGGACATTCAACCATTTCATACTCCTTGGATTTTGCAAGCACTAATTCGAATTTCCAATTTTCCGCATCCTTGGAGCTGCATAGTGCGACAGAACCTCTTCCATTTTTCATCTGTGCTCCGATCACCATATAATAGTTATCGCCGTCCTGCCATACTTTCGGATCTCTGAAGTGCTCGGTAAACTCAGTAGGTGTTGATAGCACAATGCCTTTTTTCTGAAATGTCTTGCCATCCTCAGTAACTGCAAGGCACTGGCTGCTTTTTCTCACACCGCCGCTCTTATTATTTCCTGTATAGAATAAGCGAAGCTGACCATCCTTTATCAATGCACTCCCTGAGTAAACTCCATTTTGCTCATAAAACTGGTCCGGCAAAAGAGCACTTCCTTCCCAATTCCAATGAAGTAAATCCTTCGATGTAAAATGTCCCCATTCCTTGTAAGAATGATTCTTTTCAAATCGATTCCACTGAAAGAACACATGATACATATCCTTGTAAAAAACTAACCCATTAGGATCATTTAGCAGACCTCTGTCCGGTTCCAGATGATATTTCTGCCGTTTTATCATTTCTAAATGACCTCCCGTCCTTACTTTCTGGCGCCTGACTATATTAAACTATATTTTCCTATTTTGGAACATAGCATTTTCAGAAGAATATATGGAAAAAACTAACTTTTTGTATTATGATAGACTTATGATTGAATATAAAGAAACCAAACATTCTCTGGTATATAAAGCCAATAGTGATCTTTCTCTGTACAGTGCCGGTTATGAAGAATGTACACCTGGCTACAGTTATGGTCCGACTTTGAGATCATATCAGCTAATTCATTTTGTACTCAACGGGGAGGGAGAATTTCGTATTAATGAGCATGTGTTTCACCTAAAAGCAGGAGATGCATTTCTCATTCCGGCAGGTAAGATCACTTATTATGAAGCCTCAAAAACAAACCCTTGGTCTTATGCATGGATCAGCTTTATCGGCATCAGCTCGGAAAGCTATCTCTATCAGATTATGACTTCAACAGAAGATATTTATGTGATCCATGGTCTGGATACCCGAAAATATTACGATTCTATTTCCAGGATCATGCAATTAGACGCCTCATTGACCAGTCATTATTTTGAAGGAAATAGTATCCTGCTTCATATTATTTCCATGCTTTTTTCCGATGTTGATTTTCATGAAGCAGACACAAATAAACTGTCAATTATCGATGAAATTAAATTTTACTTTGACATCAATTATGCTGAGAATTTGAAGTTAAAAGATGTAGCTGACTATTTCGGTATCCATCAGAATTACCTTACACGGGCTTTCCATGAAAAGTTTGGAATCTCACCCAAAAAATATCTGCTTCAACTGAAATTCAAAAAAGCTGCAAGGTTACTTGCAACTACACAACTTCCTGTTTCGATTATTTCCAATTCACTTGGATTTGAAGACCAGCTGGCATTTTCACGTACATTTAAAAAGTTTTATAATGTTTCGCCAACAGATTACCGGAGCCATTTAAAACCGTAACACTTCTTACATTTTTTCATCCATTTTCTGTTACTCACCACCTGAAGGAGTGGAAGTCTTCTCGACTGAGATAAACAATCCGCAGAATACAAAGTTGCGAACTATACTGATACTTACAAAAAGGACAGAGAGTTCTGACATTTTTCAATCAGAACTCTCTGTCCTTTTTCATCATTTTGATATTTATAATACCTTATATTTTTCAAATATACTCAGATACTCCTGCTCAACATCCTTGAACGCTCTCATCGTATAGTCGGGCACCATATGTGTCTTCGGCTTGTCCCCTTCTGAATCTTCACCAAACAAATATTTCATATCATACCACAATACCGCATCATCAATCTCTTTGATCAGCTTCTCTTCCTGCTCATCAAGTGGTGAACCCAGGAACTTGGTATACAAAACATCAAGCAAATGATTCTCCTGCTCTTTATATACTGTCATAAACTGCTTCAGCGGACGCGGTACGTCTGACATATAACACTCACTTGCATCATGCAAAAGTGCACCCTCGATCACACGATTGCTGTATCCTCTGGCAGCGGCTTCTTTCGCGCACAGAATGCAATGTTCTCCCACCGACCAGAACGTACTGACCTGACCGTTCCCCCGGCAAATCATCGGAAGCGCATGGGCGATATCTACGATGTTGATCAGCTCCGGATCCGGGTTTATCGGATCAAAATGATTTCCTGTGTATGTTGTGATGTAACTCATAATAAACTCCTACTCTCTTTACTATAATTCCATAAACTCTCATCTAAATCTATCTCTTCTTTTGCTTTGAGACCTCGTCTCATTTATAACTTCTTGGATATCCCTATACGGCACACTTGTAAAAATATCTCTAAGTTCATCTGCCATATCCAATGCCATCGCAATCTTCGTCAATGAAAGTAATGAAATCATTCCTGTCGTCTCAAACCTTTTAATCGAACCATAACTCACACCACTCATAGATGCTAATTTTTCCTGTGAAATCGAACGTCTCTTTCTAATATTACGCACTCTTTGCGCAAGCTTTTGATCCAGTTCTTCTGCTGTTTCCCATACTAACTGTTGCATTCACCCACCTCGCTCTACGGATAATATTTTATCTATTTCAAACCATTTTATGCATTTTTAGATAATATTTTATCTATTCAAATCATATCACTTTTATCTTTTAATATCAACCAGGCTCTTGCAAAACATCTCCAAAACCTCTAAAATTATTGTATCTGCTAAAACATTTAATTAGGGGAGAATATTTATGAGTATATACGCAATTTACTTCAGTCCAACCGGTGGAACTGAAAAAATAGTTACATTTATAGCTGAACAATTTGGCGAATATCAGAGCATTGATTTATGCGAAAAGACTTCTGGTCTAACAAATAATTTTTCCGAAGAAGATCTCTGTATCATCGGAGTTCCTTCCTTCGGTGGACGTGTTCCTGCCATTGCATTAGAGAGAATCAAAGCCCTGAGCGGAAATAATGCAACTGCGATTCTAATCACCGTTTACGGAAACCGTGCTTATGAAGATACATTGATCGAACTTGAAGATACTCTGATTGAAAAGAACTTCACCTGCCAGGCAGCTATTGCGGCTATCGCAGAACATTCCATCATGCATCAGTTTGCAACCGGAAGGCCTGATCAGAATGATCTTACAGTGCTCTCTGACTTTGTACGGAAAATCAAGGAAAAAGATAATAATTCCATAAAATCTGACCACTTGCCGGTACATGTTCCGGGCAACAGACCTTACCGCAAATACGGTACGATTCCGCTTATCCCTGGTGCTTCACATACCTGTGGTTCCTGTGGATTGTGCGCAGCGAAATGCCCGTCAGGAGCAATTCCATCTGACAATCCTAAGCAGACTGATAAGGACAAATGTATTTCCTGTATGCGCTGTATCAGCGTCTGTCCAACGCATTCCCGCAAGCTGAATCCACTAATGCTAGCTGCTGCTTCCCAAAAGTTAAAAAAAGCTTGTTCCGGACGAAAAGAAAATGAACTGTTTTTATAAATAAGACTATAAAAACACCCGCTATTTTCATCCTTCTCAAGATAAAATAACGGGTGTCTCTAAATTATTACACTATACCACTACTTCTATCAGTGTCTTGTCACCAAATTGGATTTCTTTCAGCCCTGTCTGCTTATTCTTATTGAAATTAAAACTTAGCAAATACCCTTTATCCAGATGATAGTATTCCAAATACTCTGCCAGTTGTTCTTCGCCTCTCTTATTATACTCATTTCCATGCCAGATCTTCAGTTCGATCACATATTGCTTTCCAAGATAATCTACGATTATATCTGTTCGCGTCTGATCTCTTGTCTGTGCTTCAATATAATAATTTCCTGTTCCATTAATAATTGGCTTGAGATACAACAAGAATAGACGCCGTCCATTTTCCTCTACAAATGTATTCGTATTATCTCCATAAATATCATGAAAATGAATCATAAACTTCTCAAGAACCAACTCCATGTCAAGAACTCCGTTTTTGATAAATTGATTCTTGTCACGTTCTCCAGACTGATAGATGATGCTATTTGTCAATTCTTCTGATAAAAATAAATTATATAAACGTGTTTCAAAAATTCGGTTTGCTATCACAACCTGACCATTTTTCTCTTTTATAAATCCGAACATTGTTCCGATATCGATTGCAAAATTATCCGGATTATATGGATATGACTCCCCACGGAACAAAATTGCATACAACATTGCTCTTAGTTCCGGATAATCCGTAATCTTTTTTCGAAGGTCATCAAACAGCGGATTGGCTTCTCGCAATAGTATTTTCACTGCATCAGATACACCTTGTTTTGTCCAATTCTCGCCGCATCGCTCATCTATTAATTTACAAATTTTTGATACCAGATATGGATACCCTGATGTATATTCAAAAATTGTTTTTGCGCACTCCCGGACAAGCATCACACACGAATGTTCATCATTATATTCGTTCAGCATACCTTCGATTTCTTCCACCGTAAAACTCATATCCACCGGAAAGTCTGCTGCTATATTCCATGGACTGTTCATCTGATGTTCGCGGTCTTCTCGGATTCTGTGCTTCAAATTCTTTATATCATAAACTCCGGCCAATATCACAGAGTGAAATGTCGGTCTTGTGTTCCTCTTTAAGAATTTACTTCTGAGCATTCCGAGAAAATCTATAAACACTTTATAATTACTGGCTTGATCCACCTCATCTATAATCAGCACAACCGGAGCCACTGAGTTCTTGCAGATTTCAGAAAGTGTAGCAGATAGACTCATCATATCCTCTATCTTATTTTGCTCTATGTTTTCTTTAATAATCGCCTTCACTGCTTCATCTATTTGTGGAACTTCATCATATCGAATCGCATCATAAAGCAATTCACATATCGTCTTACAGAACTCTACTTCTGTTTCAAATGCTGTTCCTCCAAGCCCTTCAAAGCTAATGAAAAATACTGTATACTGATCGGCAAGATATTTTACCAGCAGATTTAATGTCGTGGTCTTTCCATACTGTCTTGCACGATTTATTACAAAATACTGTTTTTCATCTACCAACTCTTTAATCTCTGCCAACTTGGAATCAATATTCACCATGTAATGTTCGTCCGGATAACAAACACCATTTACATTAAATTTTCTGCTCATAAATCTCACCTGCTTTCTTTACATATATGCCCGTTCTTTATCTCTAGTATACAAAAAAAGAATCTGAACAACAAGTGAAATGGTTACTGTTCACACGATGTGCGACCAGCAACGCATCTCGCCATTTTAAATCGCCTTTGGCGATGGGGCGAGATGCATTCAAGTCAAAACACGCATCCTCCGTGTCAATCAGCGGAGTGATTGACACGGGAGTGAACAGTAACGTGAAATGCACGCTTCAGATTACTTTTATTTTTCCTATTCGTTATTCTTCATCCTCCAGCTTCACGCACGGCAGGTTCCATCTGTAGTGCGCTGCTCCGATACGAATCACAAGCACAACTACTGTTCCGATCACAAGCGCCGGAATCTGTCCCCAGCTTCTATATGCCAATACACAACAGATTGCCCCTGCGATCGATGCACAGGCATACACATGCTTTACAAAAATATATGGTGGAACCCCTGCCATCACATCTCGGAGAAGTCCTCCTCCAACTCCTGTCAGTACTCCAAGGAAACTTAAGAAAAACATATTATCATGATATCCTGCTGTCCATCCTGTGGATACTCCGACTGCTGTAAAGATCCCAAGTCCGACCGAATCCATCAGGAACATTAGTCCTGCATAGAGTGCCTGGTATTTGCTATGCACCAGTCTCTTATTAATAGAAAGTAAGAGAAATGGCGCTAATGCAGAAATCACTGCCACTTCTACATAAATCGGCTTCACAAATGCGCTCGGTGTCTTCCCCAAAATCACATCACGCATCATTCCGCCTCCTACCGCGGTCACCACACCAAGCACCAACACACCGAAAATATCCATCTTTCGCCGGATACCAACCATTGCCCCCGAAATTGAAAATGCGATCGTTCCGATCAATTCGATGATCAAAACGATCAATGTCTGTAAATCCATATTGTTTCTTCCCCATTTCTATACCGATATTTCGACTAATATCAGTAGTTTCTGTTTGAAATTTTATCATAAAGGATTCGCATTTTCAATAATGTTACACATGTTTTAAACCATATAATATCTTTGACATATCCTCTGATTCGTAATAATCACTTCTGTATTATATGCTGCGACAGCTGCATCATCTGCTATCTGACTAAGCACATAATTGGTTTGACAAATTGCATCATAAAGCATGTACTGATTTTCCTTAATTTCTTCTAATTCCTCATAAATATCATCCAGCCGCATAATAACAATATCCATCCTTGTCTCTTGTTCATACAAATTATATGCCCCCTGATATCCACCTAATTCTGTACAGCGACCAGACAAAATATATTCATAAATTTGTGACACAGCCACCAAATTTCGATATTTAGGAAAGAATCTTCCCATTTCATATAAATGTTGAAGTATTTCTTCTGTATCCTTTATATTTTTTCACACTGCTCAAGTTGTACCTTAACTGCTGAAACTTTTTTTAATTCCGACTCTATACGTTTTTTATCTTTCTGTATTTCAAGTTGATTTCTTTTGTGTTCTTCAATAATCTGTCTATTCTTTTCTCTCCGACCTAATATATCTACAATCCCCCCACCAATTGTAACCAATAATACTATTACAGTAATTATCTGGCCTGGTAAAGCCATATATCTCCATGTTGGAGCATCTATTATTCTCAACCAAATCAAATATGCGATTGCACAACCAAAAAGAAACAAGTCTAACAAATAACCAGTTGTGCTTACCTTTGTCTTCAGCTCAAATACTCTCTGAGTTCCAAGCATATTGATTCTCTTCTGCAATTTATCCTTCTCCTGTTGGCAACAATACAGTGTTTTTTCTTCTACATATAAGCTTTCTAAATATTCTTCTAATGTAGCACTATCTTCTACATCCACTTCAATAGGTAAACTATTCATTATACTCTCTACTCCTTTTTACTTTTGTTTTCCTCAATAATCTATTGCTGTTTTCAATAATAATATCTGTTATAGATCATCATATTGGTTGCTATCACTTCCGTATTATACGTGGCTATTGCAGTATTATCTTTAACCTCTCTCAACAAGTAATTTGCCTGACAGATTGCATTGTAAATCATATATTGATTTTCTTTGATTGCATCAAGCTCTTCTGAAATAAGTTCTAATTCTGCAATAATTATGTTCATTCTCAGTTCTTGCTCGTATAGATTATATGCGCCTGTATATCCTGTCAGATCTTCACATCTCCCTGATAAAAGATATTCCAATAATTGGGAGACACATACAAATTCTCGATATTTTGGAAATAGAACCCCAACATCATATAACTTCTGCAATTTTTCTTCACAATCAACTATATTTTTTCTACACTCATTCATATTCTTCTTATAGTTTGGAACTTCTGCCAATTCATTTTCTATACGGACTTTATCTTCTTCTACTGCTTTTCTGTTATTTTCTTTTCGTACCTCGTATTCCCCCACCTCTTTTCGCTCTGACTGAATGAATTTAACTGTTGGCAGTACAATAGCTATCAAAATTGTAATCTTACCAATCCCTGTTCCAATCCAATAGGGTGCATCATTAGTTAAAAAATCCATTAAAATTAATATAGTAAATACAAGTGCAGTTACTCCAATGCCTAATATAAAAGCAAATTTCAAATTTCCCAGGTATTCTTTAAAATAATATGTATAATAACTTTCTACCATTTCCTGCACCTGTACCTGCCCTGCGTTTTCAATTCTGTACTTTAATTCTTCCTCTGCCTCTTGCAGGCTATATCTCTCTGTTTCTATCGTATAAATATCTTTCAAATACTGTTGAAGTTGCTCCCTATCATCAATAAGTTCATCCGCGCATTTCACAAGCATCTCTTCTTTCATTCCTTTAACCCGCTTTCGCTCTTACTTTTCTTCTTTCTTTTTCGCAACCAGATAAACAACCCATCTTACAACATCAATGGCAAAAAGAATTCCCCCTGCAATAACTCCTATAATTAATGCAACTCCTAATACCAGCCATTTTGCCATAAAATCCTCTGTCATGTAACATCCTGACATAATTGAACGGATTACATTAACTCCATAAATGATTCCTACTGCAAGCCAAAAACTGAAGAAGAAGTATAATACTGGCTCTTCAAGATTCCCTGATATTCCCAAACTCAAACACACAATAACTGCTCCAATGATTCCTCCGATTGCCTTCTTCACTAAACTTTTCTCATCAAAATTTCCTAATACTCTTTCTAACATTTTTGTCACCTTTTTCCTTTCATTTCTTGGTTTTTATATTGTTTTTTGTTTGTTACACTTATAAGACGTAATGAAATTTGATTTGGTTTTATAAAGACAAAAATTTTTTACAAAAATATAGGGCACTATATCACACGATACAGTGCCCACTCTTTTTTACTTGAAATTCTGTATTTGCTGAATAATTTCTTCAGCCGAAACACCCGATTCACTCAATGATTTTGCCTGATTTAAATCAATCAACTCATTTCTTTTTTGCTCATATTCTTCCTTAGATACTTCTTCTTCAACATATCCTTCTACTTTCCACTCATACTTATAAATGGGATCTCCATTTTCATCATACTGAGTCATAACTTCTGGATCAATTCCATAATTTCCTTCTACAAGCGGCATCCATCCTCCGTTATAAATTGCATAAATCTTATCATGATATTCATCCATGCTACCGCCATTATTATCTAAAATATTACCTCTCTGTATATATACAGCCGCATTTCGATCAATCTTTATTTCAGATACTTCATCATCTGAAAAAGTTCCCAATGTCGTTCCAACTGCCATATTTTCCCCTATTGCTGCAATTTCTGGAATTTTATCTTCATTTACATACAATAATTCAAATGTCATTTGTGGATCTTCCGCTATTTTTTCATTTACCCAGTCAATATACATTTGTTTCCACTCTTCATTAATATTTGTAGTAACCACACTGTCTGTTATTTTTATAACGCCCCATTTTCCATCCTTTTTCACCCAGCATTTCTTACTCATATTCACTGGAAGAATCTCATCAAATTCGCCAAATGGAATAATAATATTTCCTTTTGTGTCGCATAATTCCCACTGGTCTCCCTGTCGAAGCGGTATATAGCCTTGTGAAGATGCATAACAAAATTCCTCTGTTCCATCTTCTGCGTCTAAATTTTCAACATTTATTTCATCGGAGCTATATCTGTTCCATGTAGCATCAAATTGCAATGGAATGACTTCTTTTCCTGTACTGTTTATATATCCCCATTTTCCATCTTTACACACAGCTATTAATTCATCGTTACCGCATGATCCACACTCATCATAAATGAAATCTGTAATCAATTCCCCGTTGTTTGCCAATGCATATTTACCATCTAATTTTTCCCATTCTGATAAACTCCATAACATCTCCGTTGATTGTTGAACTGGCATAAAACTTGAAGTTCTACTATCTGCATAGTCTGATATATGCGCATTTCTAACCTCTCCATCATAATAATAGTATCCATTCCAATAAATATTATCGGTAAGTCCATCCGTTTCCTCTACAAAATCATTTTCATCTACTTTAGCTTCCTCATCTGAATCATCTTCATATGCCATTATTACATCGTCCTCGGAAGTTGCAAGCGCATACTTATTCCCCTGTTGGTCCTTCATGGAATATGCGTCTACATTTCCATGAGCAATTATTCTTTGATATTCAATTTTTGTTCTCAATGCTCCATAAGAGTCTATAAAACCTTTTAATCCATCTTTTTCTATAATCGCATACTCATTTATCATTTGCCGATGATTTTCATTGTAACTATCACCGGAGTCAACTCCATAATAAATCTGATCTGCCTCAATTTCCGGTTGTACCATCCATTGATATCTGTAGGATCCCGTTTCTTCTTTTTGCGGTTCTTCCTGTTCCTTTTGTTCTGTTTTTGCAGTCTCATCCTTTTTTGTTGAATTTTCTACTTTCACAGGTTCTTTCTGTTGAGATGATTTCGCACTTATTTTTCCATATACTGCAAATCCCCCACCAACTAAAACTGCTCCTGCAACAACCGCCATAGCAATCTTTTTTCCTGCTAGTTTCGGTTTTACCACTTCATTGATTTCTTCTGGTACGGCTGTTCCGCACACTGGACAAAACTTTGCTTTTTCTTTTAATTCTGTTCCACAATTTGTACATTTCTTTGACATATTCACTTTCCCCCTTGTAATCGATGATATTAATTCACTTCGCTAACTACATTTTCTATCTTCGCATATCCATTGTCGATTCTTTCAATCTGGTATCCCAAGATATTATTTGACGGAACAACAACTACTGTCTCCTCAGTTACAACTGCTTCATCACTCGGATCCATTGGATTGTCTTTTGTCTTCTCAACATTGATTAAAATCTCTTCCTTCTCTTTGTCATATCCCTTTCCTACAATCTTGCATGTAACCTCATTAACCCATGCATCTGTCGGCATCAGATAGTATGCACTATCATCATATGTATAAACGTCCCCCGAAAGATCTTCCGGTTTTCTAGTAATACCTGTCCAGTCATAAAACTTATCAAATGATGTTTTACTGAAATTTCCTATTCCATTGCTTTCTATTGTTATAAATTGATCATCCGGTATAATCTGACGCTCATCACATATATATTCTTCTCCCAGGTCTGCATGATATTGCATGCAGTACTGCATAGCATTGTAATACACTTCATATAAATCTTCTTCTGAAATCTGATCTGGTGAAGAATATACCGGAAGATAAGTACATAACTTCAACAAATAATCTGTATCTACCTCATTAAGAAGTGCATCTAGATCCACTTCTGGTTCTTTCTCTTCCTCTTTGTTTTTATCTTCTGTCGGATTTTCTACTTGTTTTTCTTCTACAATTTCAGGTTGATCGTTATCTTTATGATGCTTTGCAATATATCCTGCCCCAACACCAGTTCCAACAAGTGCTACCGCCACAATACCTGCAATAATCTTTGTTGCAGTTCCTCTCGCACCTTTCTTTACAGTAGTATCACTCGTGGAACCTATCATTTCTTCTGATTTTTTCCGAGCATTTTCTTCTATTGACTGCTCCTCATTATTTCCTAAAATCTCATCATTTTCCGGGATTCTATATCCACACTTGGGGCAGAATTTTGCATTCTCCTTAAGTTCTGCTCCACAATTTTCACAAAATCTTGCCACTGTACTTACTCCTAACTATTATCTAGTAACTAATTTTTTTTGATTACTCTTATCTGTTACTGTATCGCCTCAATTTTGTCGTCCATTAAAAGATTTCCTACGATAAAATAACTTCTTCTTATTGCGCCTTCTAATTCTGTACCAACACTATTAACCCTTGCCGGTGACAGCATACTATTTCCAACCTGATCAGGATCATTAAGGATCTCATTAACTTCTCCTTCAACCCCACTCCAATAGTCTTCCTGTGCCTTTTCAATTTCATCTTTATACTCTGGATATTTATTCTCAGCTTCTGTTACAAATTCTTTCATCTGACTAACCCAATATTCTTCTCCTTGTGCTACAGCCCGCATAATCTCACTTGCTACCACACTATCTCCATAGTCTGAAAGCTTATTTGCCTCTTCTTCAATTTGTTTTATTTTCACTGAGTATTCATCATTCCATTCTTCTGTTTTAATTGATGTTATCGCATAACCCCAGGAATTTGCTTTAGGTTCTACTGTAATTGTACCCCGCTTGAAATTATCCACCGTTCCATCCTCTTCATCATCACGTGATAAATAGTATACTTTTACCTGCTTCTTCTTTTCATTGACTTCTGTCCTTAAGAAATATGCCTCCTCACTCGGATAAGATTCATTACCATTTCCATCGCCTTTTATCTCATATTGACGTGTTGCCTGGTCAAATGTAAACTGATCTGTCTCTATCCTCTCATACTTCGTTTCATCCTTCATTACTCCTGCAAGTTCACATGCTTCAATAGCTTTCTCGGGATCATAATAACTAATGTTTTCTAAATAATCTGAATCCTGTACTTCATCATCATTCGTAATCAAGTGTCCCTTTCCTCTTATACATTGAAGAGCTGCTCCATAAGATACTTTTTCAATAATCGTATCTTCATCCTCTTTTTTATAAGTGTAATCCCCAAGTATCTTCGCCTCATCCAAAAGTTTATCGTAATTTGATAGGATATCATCTTTTATAGACTGTACATTTTTAGCCACTCTTGGATAACCATTTTTATAACTTTTTATCTCATACCCATAATCATTATCTGCTGGAATAATCGTAATTGTCCCCTGCGTCTTTGACCCTTCATCATCCGAATATGCCCATCCTGGAATTTCATTTCTCTCTATACCAACTACGATTTCACAATTTTCTTCATCGACCTGCTGAGAAACGATTTTTGTTTTAAATGTCGACACTCCTCTTTCCCCTGCATATTGATAATTAGCTGTATATCCATCTTCATCTACCGATACCATTGAAGATAAATCCAAATCCTCAGGTGTTTTTGAAATTCCTGAAATTTGCATGAATTGGTCTAATGCACTCTTTTTGAATTTCCAATTATATCCGTTTTGACTAATAATCTGATCATTTGAAATTACTACCCTGTCGGTATGTGCATAATCATCCAGTTCTGCGCCTTTTGTAAGATATTCATTTTCAAAAATTTCATAATATATTCCCGTTAATTCATCGTCTGTTAATTTATCTGCTGATTCAAAGTAAGGAAAATATGAAATCAGACGTGCAATATAATCAAAATCCACTTTGTCATATAAATGGTAAAGTGCTTCTAACTCATTCTTGCTTTCTTTTTTTTCGTCACCGGAAGTGTTCTCTATGATTACCTCATCTCTCACCGTTGCCTTCTGTTGTTTCATATATCCCAGTCCAACGCCTGTTCCGACAAGAGCAACCGCAACAACACCTGCTACGATCTTTGTTGCAATTCCCTTTGCTCCTGTTTTTACTGCTGCTTTCCCACTGTTTTTTGCTGCTTGCTGCACTGTCTCCTTAGCCGTCTTTTGTTCTGCTTTCTGTGACTCTATCTGCCGGGAATGCTTCGCATTATCGTCGATATCCTTTGCCTCTGTCACAACTCCATCCTTATCCTGAATTGCCTGCCATACTTCCTTCTCAGTTGCCTGCACTTGAACTGTATTTTCCTGGCTACGCAGCATCCATACAAGGAATGGAAGTGGAGCGATGCTGTAAAGTTTTGTACCTTTCTTTTCCAGGTTCTCAACTTCATTTTTTATGTATTTTCGTGCATAATTCAGACGACTTTTTACTGTTCCTGTGCTACAGTCTAAAGTATCTGCAATCTCACTTATAGAAAGTTCTTCATAGTAATACATCAGCACACATAATCTCTGCTCTTCTGATAACTGATTCAGAATTCCCTGCATAATCTTTTTTGTTGCACCATAGTCCACGGATTCTTCCGGCATGAATTCCTTATTTTCATTTTCCAGAATATCTTCGAATTCCACATCCGAATCATCCGGTGTCATTTCCACAAAAGGAGTTGCTACATTATTACCACGATATTTTCGTATATGATCAATACAGCGATTCGCTACAATTCTGTTTACCCATGCTTCCAATTTGGACTCATCTCTTAAAGTATCAATCTTTTTGAATACAGAAACATATGCATCCTGAAGAACATCTAACGCATCCTCTTTATTTTTCAGCGTCTGGATTGCAACTGTATATGCCTTTGGATAAGTCTTTTTATAAAGTTCTTCCCACGCTTCTGTATCGTTATTTCTCACTCTCTCAACAAGTGTTTTTTTCTCGTCTGCTTCTTCCACTTTCTGTCCGCAGCTCGGACAAAACTTCGCCGCGTCTCTTAATGGTGTTCCGCATTTTTTACAAAACTGCCCCATTTTCTCTCATTCCTTCTTTTTACCTATTTAGTATGATAAATCATATAATGCATACCACCTACCATGAACCTTAATCACATCAAACTCCACAGTGACTGCCTGTTCTCCATCTTCTGTTTCTACTTTTAAACCAACTTCTAATGTTTTTGCATCCTGAATATCTTCTGACTGAATCCCTCTGACTGCGATTGTATCTAAAATCCCCATCCCTGAGCTATCTTCTACGTCTTCCACTTCATAAGATATCTTCTTGATTTCTTTCGTGTACTCTTTAATATGTTCATCAGATGTTGGAACTTCTTCATTCAAAAAGGCTTTTTTATATGTTTTTTATTTATACCATCAATCTCATATCTCAACGGTTTCTCATAGTCCGGAATGCTTGTCGCTACATTCTTGATACCTACTCCTGCAAGTACAACAGCAATAACCGCGATAATTCCAATTACCATTGTTTTTTTCTTTCCACTCTTTCGATTAACTGGTGCTGCCTTTACTGATACTTTCTGATTTACTGTTCCTTTCTGTGTGTCTCCGACTGATGCCCCACAACTCTTGCAAAACTTACTTCCTTCTGTTATTTCTGCTCCGCATTTTGCACAATATCTTGCTCTTTTTCACCTCTATAATATCTTTTGTTTGTTACACTTCTATGACGTATCTTTTTCTTTCTTGGTTTTAGTATTTTAGAATTTTTTCAGATTTCTAGTAGTTTTCTATCTGACTAACGATCTCACTTACACTCACAGCAGAATTATTTTCTCCATCCATAAACACCGCATTATCTAAGTCAATCAATTTCTTAACCTGCTGCTGATAATCCTCTTTTGACATCGGAGTCCCATTCCATTTGAAATTGATAAAATTGTAATTTCCATTTTCATCTTCCATTGGAATATCCGGTTCATCCGGTCCCGGTACACTGTATGTTCCATTACCAATCTGAACCCACTGACCATCTTGTATTTTATAAATTGTGTCATACCAGTCTTCACTCATTCCACCAGAATTATCTATCACATTTCCTCCTGGAATATAGTGGGCCTCCATGCGATCGAGCGGAATTGTCTGTACTGTTCCTACTCCCCAGGTTGCAACCTCTGCCCCCTCGGACATATCACTTCCAAATGCTACAATTTCCGGTATGGCATCTCCATTCAAATCAAATAACTGAAAGGTTGCAAGATTGCTCTTTGTTATCCATCCATTCACCCAATCAATATAAGCCTGTTTCCATTCTTCCGCTTCTACAACCTTATTTTCTACCTCTGTATATCCTGCTTGTACCGGACTGCTATCTACTGTACCGCTGACCAGTTCCAGTACTTCAACTTTTTCAATAACTGTTCCCAGTTCACTCTTTTCATCTGCTTTTCCTGATGCTGTAAATGAATACACAACTCTCGGATCCGGATTATATTGATAATCATACTGATCTGACTCTTTTCTGTAGTCTCTTACCGTTCCATTAATTTGCACCGATCCATCTGCGCTTTGAACAACCGTCATCATATCTACACCAAACCATGCGCTAATTGTATCTAAATCCTCTCTATAAAAATGTGCCTTGTTGCCTTCTACCAAACTTGAAATATCCAAATTTCCATTCTTCCATCCCAAAGTATTTTCACAAATCTCTATAAACCTTTCTTTAGGAAGTGTATGGCCACCATATCCTCCTTCTCCTTCTTTGTACTCTTTATCCTTCGCAATGCACCTTGAACTATCAATTATTCTATTTGCATAACTAAGGAACTGATCATTTGTGAATTTAGCCACTTCATGCACACCAATCGGATCATACTGACTATCTAATCCGCTGATTTCACCATCCTCTTTGATCATATTTTGTATAATCAGAGAAAGATCATGCTCTATATCATCCGTTTTATTTGCAGTAAATTCTATTTTGTCAAAAACAAAACCTCCAAACTTACTTTTTTCATCCTTATGTGCTGTGATATCCATTAATCCATATCCTGTATTTGAATATTCCTCTCTCTCAGCTTTCACATAAAAATGATACTCGTCTTCACCTGTCTGTTCACAACGTTCTACATTGTAATCAATACTCTGAAATCCATCAAACGATGCCTCAAATACTTCTGCATGTGAATTTCCGGATGGAGCAAAAACTTCTGATACTTCATCCCAATCATCTGCCTCATATCCAAAAGTATCTTTTAAAAACTCCTGACATTCATCCGTCTTCATATATTTTCTTGATACATAGGAACTGATATCATCTTCCTCATAATCATCACCTAGATCCTCTCCTATACTCTCATCTGTACATGCCCAGCCTCTTGCAACAGCCTTTATAACCTGGGGCGAAATATGATCTTGATCTAACAGTGTTGAATAGTCTATTCGATTTCCAGACTCCGTATTATATGACGCAAAACAATTATCAAATAGTGCCGCTGCCACCTTAATTTCGCGGATTTGCTCTTCTGTCAGCACAAATTTCTCTGACGTTTTCTCTTCTGTAGTTGCCGGCTTTTCTTTCTTGTCATTCTTTGTCTGTTCTGCAACTTTTACAGGTTTCTTATGTTGTTTCATATATCCCAGTCCAACACCTGTTCCGACAAGAGCAACCGCAACAACACCTGCTACGATCTTTGTTGCAATTCCCTTTGCTCCTGTTTTTACTGCTGCTTTCCCACTGTTTTTTGCTGCTTGCTGCACTGTCTCCTTAGCCGTCTTTTGTTCTGCTTTCTGTGACTCTATCTGCCGGGAATGCTTCGCATTATCGTCGATATCCTTTGCCTCTGTCACAACTCCATCCTTATCCTGAATTGCCTGCCATACTTCCTTCTCAGTTGCCTGCACTTGAACTGTATTTTCCTGGCTACGCAGCATCCATACAAGGAATGGAAGTGGAGCGATGCTGTAAAGTTTTGTACCTTTCTTTTCCAGGTTCTCAACTTCATTTTTTATGTATTTTCGTGCATAATTCAGACGACTTTTTACTGTTCCTGTGCTACAGTCTAAAGTATCTGCAATCTCACTTATAGAAAGTTCTTCATAGTAATACATCAGCACACATAATCTCTGCTCTTCTGATAACTGATTCAGAATTCCCTGCATAATCTTTTTTGTTGCACCATAGTCCACGGATTCTTCCGGCATGAATTCCTTATTTTCATTTTCCAGAATATCTTCGAATTCCACATCCGAATCATCCGGTGTCATTTCCACAAAAGGAGTTGCTACATTATTACCACGATATTTTCGTATATGATCAATACAGCGATTCGCTACAATTCTGTTTACCCATGCTTCCAATTTGGACTCATCTCTTAAAGTATCAATCTTTTTGAATACAGAAACATATGCATCCTGAAGAACATCTAACGCATCCTCTTTATTTTTCAGCGTCTGGATTGCAACTGTATATGCCTTTGGATAAGTCTTTTTATAAAGTTCTTCCCACGCTTCTGTATCGTTATTTCTCACTCTCTCAACAAGTGTTTTTTTCTCATTTACTTCTTCCACCTTTTGTCCACAACTCGGGCAGAACTTCGTTGTATCTCTTAATGGCATCCCACACTTTTTACAAAATTTCCCCATTTCTCTCATTCCTTCTCTTTAGTTATTTAGTACAATATATCATCCAGTGCATACCATTGATCGTCAACCTTAATTACATCAAACTCTATAGTGGTTGTATGTTCTCCATCCTCTGTTTTTGCTTTTAAACTGACTTCTAATGTTTTTGCATCCTGAATATCTTTTGACTGAATCCCCCTGACTGCAATTGTATCTAAAAGTCCCATCACGGAAATATTATCTACACTTTCTACTTCATATGATATCTTCTTGATTTCTTTAAGATACCCTTTAAGATACTCATCTCCTGTTGGAGCATCTCCATCCAAGAAAGCTTTTTTATATGTTTTTGTATTGTTTTTATTTATACCATCAATTTCATATTTCAACGGTTTTTCATAGTCTGGAACACTTGTTGCTGCATTCTTGATTCCTACTCCTGCAAGTACAACAACAATAACTGCGATAATTCCAATAACCATCGGAGCTTTCTTTCCACTCTTTCGATTTGTTGAAACTGTCTTTGCCTGTACTTTCTGATTTGTTGTTCCCTGCTGTGTGTCTCCAACCGGTGTTCCGCAACTTTTGCAGAATTTGCTCCCTTCTGTTACTTCTGCCCCACATTTTGCACAATATCTTGCCATTTTCATTCCTCCATAATGTTTTTCTTTTGTTTGTTACACTTCTATGACGTAGTAAAAAGTGGTTTGGTTTTATTTCTATTAAAAAGTTCTTACAATTTCATCAATACGGTCTCCCATCAACCCATTTCCTACCATGTAATAACATTTTGCTTGTATCTGGTGATTCTGATTTAACAATATAGTATCTTTTTCATCATACATTGCTTCGCTGTCACTTTCATCTTCTACAGTTGTATCCATTTCCTCTATTTCCGACAAAAATTCTTCTGATAGCTGTTCTATTTCATCTTTTTTATCAGGATATTTCTCACTCAATCTTGTCACAATGTTCTGGAATTCATCCGTCCATATTTCTTTTATTTTTTGATTTAGTTCTATCTGCTCTCTTGCACCTGCATGACTCCACTGCTCTTCCAATTCCCAAGTTGTCAACTCTATCTGTTCAAGTTCCTGAGAATATTCATCATTCCATTCTTCCGTAGAAATTGACTTAATTTGATATCCATATATATTCTTTTCTGGTTCATATACTACGTTTTGTTTTTTTAATACTACTGCACCTGTATCTTCATCTTTACTTACAATTAATGAATAATTTATAGCTTCCTTCTTATCAGTATCTACTCGCAAGTGGTAACTCTCTATTTGTCTATCATCTGGAATATAATGTGGTCCATTTGCAAATTCTTTTATTTTGTATTCCTCTGCATTCAAAGCGACCTCATCATTATCTATTTCAACGGCTTTGCTCTCTTTTCTTGATATTCCAGCTATTTCACACCACTCATATAAAATCTCTCTATTGTATTTTGATTCATTCAATGCTAACTTATCTTGTAACTCAAAATTTCCTCTCGTAAAAGATTTCCATCCTTCAGCTAGTTTTTGAACACACTCTTCCTGATTGTTTTCTCCACTCTGATAGTTTTCAAGAATGTCTGCTATTGCATCCTGCTCATCACAACTTCCTATTTTATCCATCGGTAACGTAAACTCTATATATCCTTTTTCGACGCTCTTAATCTTATATCCCCACTCATTATCCTCAGGAACAAGCACGATATGTTTTTTCATAATCTCTTCTCCTTGATCTGCTCTTATATCCTGAAAAATATTAAGCGTATCTGCTTCTTCACCAGAATAAATTCCTTTTATCTCTGATTCTTGCTGATCATCTTTATCCCCTGTAAAAGTTACAACAAATTTTTCTCCATCATATACAATATGATCTGATTCAAATTTAGAAAAATCAAATTCAACATCTAAGATCTGATTAAGTTCATCAAATGTATCACCTTTAAAAATCCACTGCTTATTTGAATCTGATCTTTCAATAAGACTATCATCTGATATAATCATCCTATCTCTATAGTTATTCATATACTCTGTGGTCACAATACCTATAACCGTACCGTCATCTTCTATGTGGTTCCTATATGAACAGTAGTAATCCATTGCAGATATATATATTTCTTGTAGTACATCATCCGTAAGTTCATCACTAGATTTATAAAATGGTAAATATGTACTTATCCGATTGATATACCACCCCGAATAATTCATATTCTTTGTATTATTTTTCTGACCTTTTTTGTCTTTACTATTCACTGTCTGTTTAACTTTTGATTGTACCTCATTTACTACTTTCCCGGCTTTGGTCCCTAACACACCATACCCAAAGTATCCTCCAGCCACGAGTCCTGCTGCCGCAATAACCCCTATTGCTCCCTTTACTGTTTTTTTCATAATCTTCCTCCGTAATTTTCATCTTTATTCCCATTCACATACAAATCCATTTTGTTCTTCAATGTTCTTATCATTCAAGTCATTCCATTGTCCACTGTTATTCCAGATTACAACACGATTTTCATTTGATATCATATTTGATGAATTATTGGGTTCCCCTGGTGCCCAGTTCTCGTACTTCCATTCTTCTCCTGTTACCCATACCCATAGATTTTTCGTATTTCTTTTCCCACCAATCCAAACACAACTATCTGAATCGATTAAACTATTTATAAAATTCTGTTCTCCTTCAGATGTAATTGTCACAAGGTGTCCACCTTGTTCTTCACATTGTTTTTCAGCTTCACTCCATGTATACTCACCACTAAAAACTTTATAGTAATGATGATTAAATTCCACAGCTCCTGTTGGTTTTGAATGTGTCTTCATGTAACCGATCCCTACACCTGTCCCTGCAAGCGAAACAGCTACTGCTCCAGCGGCAATCTTCGATGTAATTCCTTTTGCCCCTGTTTTCGCTGCTTTTCCCACTACAGCTTTTCCTACTTTCTTTCCTGCTTCATGCTCTAGCATTCCTGCCTTTGTTTGCACTGCTTTCCACACTGACGGTTCTGCAGCTTTTGCCTGAACTGTATTCTCCTGACTATGCAACATCCATATAAGAAATGAAATTGGTGCAATACTGTAAAGCTTTGTTCCTTTCTTTTCCTGTTTTTCAACTTCTTTTTTTATATATTTCCTTGCATAGTTGAGTCGGCTTTTTACAGTTCCTGTGCTGCATCCTAAAGTTTCAGCAATCTCTTTCACAGATAATTCATCATAATAATACATAAGAACGCACAGTCTTTGCTCATCTGGCAACTGATCAAGAATACCTTGCATAATCTTTTTTGTTTCATCATAATCTACAGATTCTTCTGGTATAAATTCTTGATTATCATTTTCCAAAATATCTTCAAACTCCACATCTGAATCATCTGATATCATCTCTCCAAATAATGTAGGCTCATTTTTTCCTCTGTATTTACGCAGATAATCAATACAGCGATTTCCTACAATCTTACTAACCCAGGCATTTAGCTTGGACTCATCTTGTAAAGAGTCTATATTCTTAAATACTGAAACATACGCTTCCTGGAGGACATCTAATGCATCCTCTCTGTTTTTCATTGTCTGTACTGCAACGGCATACGCTCTTGGATAGGTTTTTTTATAAAGTTCTTCCCATGCTTGTGTATCACCATTTTTAATTCTTTTAATAAGTGAACTTTCTATAATTTCACACCCACACTTTGGACAGAACTTCGCATTTATTTTTAACTCTGCCCCACAATTTCTACAAGATCTTTCCACTTTACAACTCCGCACCTAAAACATATTCCAGTTACAATTCTTTAACAGCTGCGCTTATTTCTATTATCCTTATCTCTTTGCAAAAAACAGGAAGGGAAAATCCCTTCCCACACCTACTCAAAATATTGTTCAAACGACACTCCTGTCAATTCTGATTCCCCTGTTTCTCACCTTATTCAACAGGTTCTCCACAATTTAAACAGAACGCATCTCCCTCTTCAATTTCAGTTCCACATTTTATGCAGGTTTTTTTCTGCTCTTCTTCTTTTGTTTGGCACTCTTTATCTTCTGAAATTTCTTCCACTTTTTCCTCTTCTACATTCGGTTCCACTACCGTATTTTCTTTTGGAACTGGAGTTCCACAGCTTGTACAAAATGCTGCATCTTCTTCTAACAGGCTACCGCAATTAGAGCATTTCTTTCCGGATGTTTTCACTGAAACACTCGCTGCTTCTGTGGAAGACCCACAATAAATGCAGAACTTCGCACCTGCACTTAATTTTTTGCCACAATTCGGACAGATTTCTTCTGTTGATAATCTTTCTATTGTTTCTTTATTTTCTGCAATCTCCTTCTGTAATGTCTCTACTTGTGCCATAAGTTCCGGGAACATCGCAGTACATTCGTCTTTTTTATTTGAATAGAACGCCAAGCCGATTTGATAAATAACTTTCTCGATTTCTTTCTCTTTTGTTTTATTCAAATTATTAAGGCGAAAAATCTCTGTTGTATCCTTCGCTTTTTTTGTCAAATCCTGACTTGTTTCTGTAAAGCTGTTTTTTACATTATCAAAAAATCCCATTTTCTATTCCTCTTCTTTCTTTATTTGCAATATCCTGTGTAATATTTTTCTAAAAATGTTTTCTGCCTCTTCTTTGGGCAACTCATATTCTTCTGATATTGCAGTGATAATTTTTTTTAACCATGTCTCGTATTGCACCCTTTCACTCCTTGTTTTTATTTATTTTACTGACTACACTTTATAGACGGATGCAAACTACTTTTGGTTTTATCTTTTTCAATTTATTTATATACGTGCAATCTCTTACAGGTATTATATTACACACCGTACGCTATTTCTATGTTTTTTTATAAAATCGTGTATCTAATTACACATAATTTCTTACATCTTATTTCTCCACTCTATTTCATTTACACTATCTATAAGATGTCTTTATAAATAAAACAGACATTTCTATATTTACACAACATTTTCACACCCTGTTTCACATAAATCATAAATTAAGGAAGGTATTTCGCATGATTGATCAAGATTATGGATTTGTTAAAATCAAACTGTTAGATGTTATTTCAGAAAAAGAAATCAGTAAGAATAAACTGGCTCACCTTGCTCAAATGGAACGTACACAATTAAATCGGTATTGTAATAATCAAGTCAAATTAGTTGACTTAAATGTACTTGCAAGATTATGTACTTCTCTGGATTGTAAAATCGAAGACATTTTAGAATTTGTATCAACTGAAAATATTGATTCTGATAAATAATCATAACAAGGAAGCGTTAAAATTTCGTTTCCTTCTTTTTAAATTTCGTCACTTTTCTTCTAAGCAGATATTCTATCTCATATATTTTCGCCATTTTAACAATAATTTTCAGATTTTTCTCGTCTATAGCCTTAATTTTTTCATTTATCCGCCCTTGTTCGACCTCCAAAACCTCAATTTTTCACCCCCCGCATTCTCCTCATTTATCCTTTCCCCTTGACACCGGGTGCTATAGTGTAACTGTAGCAAAGAAAAATAACACTTAACAAAACCTACTTATTATTTTGACAAGTTGAAGGCTGCTAAGCGAATTCAGTAATTTGGAGGAAAAGATAAATGAATACTTTAAAAGCTGAAAAAAGAGACATGTCAATCAAAGCAAAAAAATTAAGACGCGAAGGATTCGTAACAGGAAACCTGTTCGGTCGTGAACTGGAAGATTCTATTCCACTGAAATTTGATAAAGCAGAAATAGAAAAACTTCTGAAAGTCGAGAGCAAAGGTGGCCAGGTTATGCTGGAAGTTGCCGGCGAAACTTATGACGCTCTGATCAAGGAAGTTGATTACAATCCTTTGAAAGGTTATGTAGATGAAATAGATTTTCAGGCACTGGTAAGCAATGAGAAGGTTCACTCTGTAGCAGAGATTCACCTTGTAAACCTCGAGAAACTGTCTTCAGGAGTACCACAGCAGATGCTTCAGGAGATTTCCTTCAAGGCTCTTCCTGCCGCATTGGTAGAGAAAGTCGAAGTTGATGTTGGACCTCTGAAAATCGGGGACACAATTCGTGTTGCTGATCTTCCAATTGCCAAAGACAAAGATGTTGATCTTATGACAGATCTTGATGCAACAGTAGTTACTATCACAGAAGTACACGTAAAAGCTTCTGATCTTACTTCAGATGAAGAGGAAGAAGAAGCCGCAGAATAATTTTAACTTAACAAGCGACAGGCGCAGAGCTTCATAATTGATTCCCTGCGCCTGTTTTTTTGCCTACATTTTTAAATATTTTTCATTTTTTCCAATTCTTTTTTCAAGTTATCTACTTCTTCTCTTGCCTGCTTTTCTCGATGTTCTGCCTGTTTTGCTCGGCTTTCTGCTTCGTCCGCTTTTCTTTTTGCTTCTACAACCTCTTCTTCCATCTCATCAATCATTAATTTTACTGTATTTCGGTCTAATATTGCCAGTTCTTTTGAAAACATCTCCATCATCCTTTCCATATTCAGACAGATGGTATAGACTTCCTCATAAATCTCCTGAAAATCTGCATTCTGATTCAATAACTTAATAATCATATCCGGATCATCCTGACTAAGAAATACGAGCCATTCTTCCAGTCTGTTCTCTATTTTTCTGTCTTCATTTTGAATGATGTCACCAAAAATGTCAAGGCAAATAAACGTATATTCCTGCAGTAAATTCATTTCCACTCCTGTATCACTCTTCTGCTCAAAATGGTGAATATATATTTCCTTTGAAAAGTTAGAAAAATCCGAATTACTTTTTTCGAACAAGACAATGGTATATACTTTCTGGATTTTTCTATATGTGAATCCCTGTCCAAGTTCTGCCCTGACTCTCTTATACTGTCGTAATAATAAATCTGACGAATAGCATGCGCTTCTTTGTCCAGGAAATAAATACCCAATTTTTTGAACCTCAACATTCGCTATACTTCCATCTTCAAACTGAACAACAATATCCATGATCAGCAATGAACTTTCCGCTGCAATTTGTGCAGATTCATTTGGCAATACTTTTAATATTTTTACTTTTTTCCCAAGGATTTCTGATAGAAAATCGTTTAATCGTTCAGGTCTTGTGTCCGGATTCATAACTGCTTTAAAATAAGTGTCATACAATAATTTTACTCCTTTTACACCTGTACAAATATCAAGATATTCCTGTTGATATTTCCCTTCCCATTCACAAAATGTTTTCCATAGCTTCGTATTTTCACGAAGTTCACTCAATACCTCTCCTTGCGTACGTATCATCGGAAAATAATTTTGTAATTTATTCTTCATAGGCACATCCTCACTTTTTTCCTTTTTGTTTTTCTTTTTGTTTTTTGAATCGGTGCTTTGAAATAAGCAATTGATTGTTTTTTATTCTGAATTCAGATACTCCATAGATTGAAGTAGTTCTAGAATACATTGGCTCTACTTAATTTTCAATGTGTTTATTGTTCATAACTCTACTTTTTTTGTTTATAAAAATGTGAATATCTCTTATTGCGCCTACAATATCTACAATAATGCGCACCAGTTATCCCCCTTTTTGAAGAACACCTGGAAAATAACGAAGAGAGCCAGAACTTTTACTGCTCCGCTCTCTTCGTCATTTATTATTTTGCATTCATCTTTGTGAACTTTTACATCACTATCTTTCCTTGTTTCTTCCACTTCCGTGTCACATAGATATAATACGGGATCAGTGGAATCAATGCAGAAATCCATGCTGCCGGATCTGACAGACACACTCCTGCAAAGCTTGTTTTTCCTGCCACAAGAACTACAATTGCAGATCTCGCCGCAAGTTCAAACACTCCTCCGAGCATCGGCACAAGTCCATATCCAAGTCCTTGCAGGGTATTCCTATATAGGAAGATACTTCCCAGGAATGGATAACACCAGAATACTGTATGGAAATACAGCACTGATACTTCAATAACTTTCGTCTCTGATGGGCTGATAAAAAGGTATGTCAGATATTTACTAAAGAAAAATACCAGTATCATCGCAATTACGCTGTAAGCCAGAATCATAATCTGTGTACAGCGCACACCTTGTCGTACACGGTCTACTTTTCCAGCTCCCCAGTTCTGTCCCACATAAGTTGCAATCGTTGCACCGAAGGCCACGAATACTGTGCAGATTACATTCTGAATCTTTGCTGCCGCAGAGAAGCCAGCCATATAATCTTCCCCGTAAACATTTACAGCACCCTGTACAATAATTGTTCCGATCGCTGTAATAGAAAACTGTAATGCCATCGGAACTCCAAGAGCCATCAATTTTCCGCAAGCTGGAAGAGAAAATCTGAAATTTTCTTTTTTAAGATGCAGAATAGGGAACTTCTTCACGATATATATAAAGCAGAGTACTGCTGAGATTCCCTGTGCGATAACTGTCGCATAGGCACATCCTTCTACACCCATGCCGCCATAAATAATGAACGCCACATCAAGTCCTACATTGATTACTGCTGAAATAATCAAAAAATACAATGGGGATTTCGAATCACCCAGTGCACGCAGAAATGCAGCCAGCGCATTATACGCTGCCGTTACAATCAGACCCGCATAAATAATTCCCATATATGCCTTTACGTCCGGCATAATGCTATCCTTATAATTCATCAAACGTAAGATTGGCTCATTTGCAATTCCAAGACCAATCGTCATAAGCACAGCCCAGCCAGCAGAAAGGTAAATAGACATCGCCACATAATGCCGCATCCTCTCATATTCTTTCGCGCCAAACCACTGTGACACCAAAATAGCAAATCCACTACTCAGACCATTCAGCCAGCCTGTCACAAAGAACATCAAGGATCCCGTACTTCCAATTGCAGCCAGTGCTCTTACACCAAGAAACTGTCCTGCTATGATTGAATCAGCAATGTTGTAAAACTGCTGAAATATATTTCCCAAAAACATCGGTATCATAAACTGCATGATCAGGCGGGCCGGGCTTCCGGTCGTCATGTCATGAATCGTTGTGTTTTTCATTGTTGCATTGTCACTCATACTGTCATTATTTCCTCCAATTCATTACATCCCTCACCGATTTTTGTCGGTTATTCATTCTTTTCTGCACCTTCAAGTCTCGCACCTTCCATCATGGCCAGAACAAACTCTTTCATCTCCTGCGCATCCCAGATCTCCGGAACCGGATAAACCGGATTCGCCTCTTTCTGTGCCCATTTTACAATCTGGTTCACATCTTCTTCCCGGATCATATCCGGATATTTCGGAATTCCAAGTTTTTCTTTTAACTCTTCCATCCACTGGAGAAATGTTTCGGCACGAACTTCGGCTGAGATCATACCGTCCGGTGTATCTACTTCCATCGCACAGATATCACACAAATCCGCAAGCTTATCATACACAGAAGATCCATAGGCACGCATCACATGCGGAAGCAGAATTGCCATCACAAGCCCGTGAGGCACTCCATAGAGCCCGCTGAGCGCATGGCCAATTGCATGAACATAACCCACACTCCCTCTTGTAAATGCGCGTCCCGCATGAAATGCAGCCTCCTGCATATCCTGTCTCGCTTGTAGATTTGTCCCGTCTTCATATGCTGTCAGAAGACTTTCATGAATCAATCGCACTGCCTTACTACACATCAGACGCTCAAAATCACTATTATATGTATCATTCGTGTATGCTTCCACTGCATGACACAGCGCATCCATTCCTGTCTGTGCTGTTACCTGTGGTGGCAGTCCTACTGTAAGGCACGGATCAAGTACTGCAAAGCGTGGCATCAATTGCAAATCATTGATTGATGCTTTATGATGTGTCTGAACCTCGGTAATCACCGCTGCAATCGTTGCCTCAGACCCGCTGCCTGAAGTTGTAGGCACAGCGAAGATTACAGGAATCGGACGTAGCACACGGAAAAGTCCCTGTAAGTTCCGAATTGCTTTCTTCGGTCTCGCAACTCTGGCTCCGATCCCTTTTGCACAATCCATCACACTTCCGCCACCAAATGCGATCATGCAGTCACACTTTTCTCCAAGAAATATTCCTACTCCATTTTCAACTTCTTCATCCGTAGGATTCTGAGAAATGCCGTCAAAGATAACATATTTCAACTTCTTCTCTTTCATCTCTTCCAGCAGTTCATTAAGAAGCCCCCTCGCACGGATCTTCGGTCCTGTTACAATTAATACTTTATGAAATCCTCTATCTCGAACCGCCTCTGGCAGCTTCTTCACTGCTCCTGATCCACTGAGCATTTTCGGTGAACGCCACGGAAGTGCAGCCATCAAAAGCTTCGCCCCCGCCTGATATACTCTGCAATATTTTTTCATTAAAACTGATTTCACATTTGCTTTCATCTCACACCTGCCATTTTTCATGAATACTGTGATTTGTATTTTGCCACACTCCTGCTTTGAAATCAATCAATTCTTTCTATATTAAGGGAAATTTTTTAATGTTCCTTTTCACTTGTATATAATAATGCCTAAAAATCTGTCTGATTTTCCTTATTTTCTTTTTTTGTGAAAAATGACAAATGATTTTCGATAAATTTTTCCATTATTTTTGCTATTTTTTTATTTTTTCTATACAAAATCCTAGCAATATCGCACAAAAAAGAGTATACTAAAGAAGTAGTATTATGAAAGAGAGGGCTTTTTATGAAACACGATAATATGTTGGCTATGATCTTAGCCGGAGGTCGAGGAACCCGCCTCCATGATTTGACAAAAAAAGTGGCTAAACCAGCCGTTTCATATGGCGGAAAATACCGCATTATTGATTTCCCACTTAGTAACTGCGCCAACAGCGGCATTGACGTTGTAGGTGTTCTGACACAGTACGAATCCGTACTTCTGAACAGCTATGCTGCAGCAGGAAGAAGATGGGGACTTGATGCGAAGGACAGTGGCGTTTATGTGCTCCCACCACGTGAGAAAGCTGATGCAAACCTTGATGTATACAGAGGAACTGCTGATGCTATTTCCCAGAATATTGACTTTATAGATACATACTCCCCAGACTATCTGCTGATCCTCTCTGGAGACCACATCTATAAGATGAATTATGACAAGATGCTTGAATATCACAAGCAGAACAATGCAGATGCAACGATTGCCGTTATCGAAGTTCCTATGAAGGAAGCAAGCCGTTTTGGTATTATGAATACAGATGAAACAGGACATATCGTTGAATTTGAAGAAAAGCCTGAACATCCAAAGAGCAACCTCGCTTCCATGGGTATTTATATCTTCAACTGGAAGCTTCTTCGCAAGATGCTTCTTGCAGATATGAAGAACGCAGATTCCAGCCATGATTTTGGTAAAGATATCATTCCTACTATGCTGAATGACGGTAAGAGCCTGTATGCATACAAATTCAAAGGATATTGGAAAGATGTTGGAACAATTGATTCCCTCTGGGAAGCTAATATGGACCTTCTTGATAAGAACAATAAGCTTGATCTGAATGACCCAAGCTGGAAGATTTATACAGAAGATGCAACAGCACTTCCACAATATGTCGGAGCTGATGCAGTTGTAGAAAGAGCCTTCATCACACAGGGATGTGTAATTGATGGGGAAGTTAAGAATTCTGTACTGTTCACTGGTGCGAAAGTTGCCGCCGGTGCAAAAGTCATTGATAGTGTCCTCATGCCGGGTGCTGAGGTTGCAGAAGGTGCCGTTGTTACACGCGCCCTTGTTGCCGATGGCATTAAGATTGGAAAGAACGCTGTTGTCGGAGACGCAGCCAGCGAGAATATCGAGCTCGTTGCAAAACGAGTAAAGGGGGACGAATAAGATGAGTAAAGCTTTTGGAATTATCAACTTTGCAGGAAACAACATACAGGTAAATGACATGCAGGCATACCGTCCGATCGGTGCCTTCTCTTTCCTTGGAAGATATCGTGTAATCGACTTTCCAATTTCTAATATGAGTAACAGTGGAATCGATGTAATGCAGGTTTATATTCGTAGAAAACCTCGCTCTCTCGTAGAACACCTTGGTACAGGACGTCATTACAACATCAACTCCAAACGCGGCAAACTGGTTACTCTCTTCCAGGAGAGTAACATTGATAATGGTATCTACAGCACAGATATCGCTGCTTACATGGAAAATATTGACTGCTTTGATGAGATCAACTCTGAGTATGTTGTGATCGCACCTAGCTACATGGTTTACACAGCTGACTACAGCGCATTCCTCAAAACACACATTGACTCCGGTGCTGACATCACTCTGATGTATCATTCTGTTGACAATGCGAAGGATCATTTCCCGAACTGTCAGACACTGAACATCAACAAACAGAAAGGTGTTCTCTCCATGGAGCCAAACCTTGGAAATGCTAAGAACAGAAACATCTTCATGGATACTTATGTAATGAAAAAAGACCTGTTCCTTGACCTGGTTCAGAAGGCACACAAACTTTCCTCCATGTACACACTGGCTGATATCGTGAATGAGTCTTGTGAGGAACTTGATGTTCGCGCATATCCACATCGTGGATACTTTGCAACAATCTCAGACTTCAATAGTTACTATGAAGCAAACCTTGAACTGATCGACCTGAAAAAAGCAACAGATCTGTTCCATGATAACTGGCCGATTTATACACGCACAAACGACTCTTGCCCGACACAGTATTTCGAAGGCAGCAAGGTTACATCCTCTGTTATTTCCAACGGATGTCTGATCGAAGGAACTGTTGAGAACTGTGTTATCGGACGTGGATGTACAATCAAAGAGGGCGCTGTTATTAAGAATTGTGTCATCGGTGCAGACGTTGTTATCGGAAAAGGTGTTCATGCTGAGAACCTTGTGATCGACAAACATGCACGCCTGATTCGTGGTAAGCGTATTATCGCATCCCCTGATAAACCGGGATACATCAAACGTGGTGACAGACTGTAAGCTTAAAATCGTTTTTTACAGAATCTTATAGGAAAATAATTTTCCTATAAATATGTGTCGTTAATACATATACATAAAAACCGGAAAGTAAAAGATAAATTTAAATTCTTTTACTTTCCGGTTTTTCAGTTTATACTCAAATTTGATTTACATTTTTATTTGCGTCATCTTTTACTTACGGTTCTTTTTGTAAATAATTGCAAGTCCTTTCAGGAGCAGATCATCGTCCAAGATAATCTCTCTTCTACAATGAGGAACAATCTTCTTCGCCAGTCCGCCTGTCGCGATCACAGTTGCCTCTCCCCCAAGCTGCTCCTGCAGACGATCAATAATTCCATCCATTGCGGCAGCGCTACTGTAGATCAGACCGCTCTTCATACACTCTGTAGTATTCTTTCCAATCATATGCTCCGGTGCTTCAATACTGATTCCGCCAAGCTGAGATGCATGAGCTGTCAGAGAATCCAGAGAAACTCCGATTCCAGGATAAATCATGCCTCCGATATAATTCTTATTTTTATCAATCACACAGACTGTATTTGCTGTCCCAAGATCAAAGATTAGAAGTGGAGCCGGATACTCAACAATTGCTGCAACAGAATCGACCACCAGATCACTTCCCAACTGTGCTGGGTTATCGATTCGAATGTTCAATCCTGTCTTAATTCCGGCTCCCACAACAAGAACATTCTTCTTCAGGATCTTCTCTACCGCCAGCTTCACGATGGTTGTAATCTGCGGCACGACAGAAGAAATGATTCCGCCTTCGATTTCATCTCTATGAATATGATAAATATCAAGTACATTCTTAATATCGATTGCATACTCTAACTCTGTCTTCGTACGAACAGTTGACAAACGTTCTACAAAAAGAGTTTTATCTCCATCAATACAGCCCAATACAATATTTGTATTTCCAATGTCTATTGTCAGTATCATCTTTTAAACTTCCCCTCTCTGTGCCAGAATCTGATCAAGGATTCGATCTGCTGTTTCCTCTTTTGTCAGCTTGCCGAGCTCTTTTTCAAAATCTTCTGTGATCACTGTGACCACATTCGTATTCCCGCCAAACCCGGCGCCTTCCATTTTCAAACTGTTTGCTATAATCATGTCCAGGTTCTTTTTCTTCAGCTTCTTTCTGGAATTCTCGAGCATATTTTCTGTTTCCATAGAAAATCCACAGAGGAATTGATCTTTTGTTTTATGCGCTCCAAGATACGCAAGAATATCATCTGTGCGTTCCATTTCAAGTGCCAGATCGTCATCCTTTTTCTTCACCTTTTCATCACTGACATAGCGTGGTCTATAATCCGCAACTGCTGCTGCCTTAATAATAATATCCTGTTCTTCGGCCCGTCCTGTCACTTCTTCAAACATTTCTCTCGCCGTTGTGATTGGAACAACATTTACAAAATGTGGCTTCTCAATAGAGGTCGGTCCTGTGACAAGTGTAACATCCGCTCCACGCTGCATACATACCTTTGCAATCGCATACCCCATCTTTCCGGTAGAATGATTCGTAATATAGCGTACAGGATCAACGGACTCCTGTGTAGGACCTGCTGTAACCAGAACATGCAGTCCTTTCATATCCTTTTCTCTTGCGATTTCCCGCAAAATATATTCAAGCAAAAGCTCCGGTTCCGGCATTTTCCCTGCTCCTGTATCTCCACAGGCAAGATAACCAACCGCCGGGCTAATCACTTCATAATTATAATGCTCCAGTACCTTCAGGTTATCCTGAACGATTGGATTCTCAAACATATCCGTATTCATTGCAGGAGCAACGATCTTCTTACATTTGCACGCCATGATCGTTGTTGTCAGCATGTCATCCGCAATGCCATGAGCAATCTTCCCAACCACATTCGCACTTGCCGGTGCCAACATAACTACGTCCGCTTTCTTCGCTAATGATACATGTTCTACACTATATTGAAAATTCCGGTCAAATGTATCTATAAGACACTTATTTCCTGTCAGTGTCTCAAATGTGATCGGATTAATAAAATTTGTCGCATTTTCTGTCATAAGCACATGCACATCTGCATGCAATTTCTTCAGCGCACTTGCAAGTGACGCAATTTTATATGCTGCAATACTTCCTGTCACTCCAAGAAGTACAGTTTTTCCCTTTAACATGAGTACATTTTTCCTTTCTGTTAAACTCTTTTTTTAGTTTAGCACAACAAATATTCTTAGAAAAGTCCTTTACCGTTATGTTTTTCACAAAATACCGTATAATTTTGTATTTTATCCACATTCTATATAAAGAAACCCACATTCTTTTCTTATAACTGATGCACGTATTCCATCTTTGATATTATTTCATAACAAATAACACACTATAAAAAGGAGGATTTCATCATGGATGAACAAACACGAAAACTATATGAAGAATGCAGCACAGGATGTCAGATGGCAATCGAAAGTATGCAGCAAATTAAAGATTTCACCCAAGATACAACCTTATTCCAATTAATTGAAAAATACATTGATCGTCATTCTCGATTAGGCGGTAATGCAAAAGACCACCTGATTGATTCGGGAAATGAAGTTAAAACTCCGGGAATGATGGCTTCCGCATTTTCCTGGTTCAGCACAGAACTTAAACTGAATCTGAATGATGATAACTCCAAAATTGCAAAACTTCTGATTGATGGATGCAGCATGGGAATTAAAACACTCGGAGAACGTGCCAATACATTGAACAGGGCTGACAAATCTGCCGATGCGCTGGCAAGAAAAATTATCAAAACAGAAGAAGAAATGATACGAGAATTAGAATCATTTTTATAAAATTTGCTTTCTCTTATCTGTAATGTTAGTATAGTGATATTAAGTTATTAACATTACAGATAAGGAGCATTCTATGCTGAAATCATATATTGCATTTGACCTGGAGACAACCGGGCTAAGTCCTCAGGAACATGAAATTATAGAGATTGGTGCCCTCAAAGTCCGGGAAGGAAAGGTCGTTGACCGTTTTATGGAATTCGTCCATCCAGACAAACCGATCACACCGATGATCACCAACATCACACATATCACAAATGATATGGTTGCGGGAGCAAGATCCTGCCCGGAAGTCATCCACGATTTTCTCTCCTTTTGTGAAGATGACGTGCTGATCGGACACAACGTCATGTTTGACTATAGCTTTGTAAAATGCAGTGCAGTCAGAGAAGGTCTTACATTTGAAAAAATGGGGATCGATACTTTAAAAATTGCCCGCAAAGTACATAAAGACTTTGAGTCTAAAAGTCTCGGTGCGTTATGCGACTATTATCATATTGAGAATCCTGCTGCTCACCGCGCATACTATGATGCACTCGCAACCGCAAAGCTTTATCAGACACTGGCACACTATTTTGAGCCACAGGATCCGAAAGTGTTCCAGCCTCTTCAACTTCAATATAAAATTAAAAAAGTGCAGCCTGCCACACCAAAGCAGATTGCACTCTTAGAACGTCTGAGGGAACAGAAAGAACTGATACCTGACTGGGATACAGCTACGCTGACAAGAAGCGAAGCCTCCCGAATCATTGACAGGCTTTTGAAATCTTAATCTTCCTGAAGTCTCTGTACCATTGCCCAGATTGCCTTTGCTGAATTGAAGTTCACTGGCATCATCTCAGAGGCTTCAATGCTGATATCAAATGCATCCTCCAGCTCTGATACAAGTGTAATGATCGCGAAAGAATCAAGAAGCTGATCATCAATCAGAGCTGTCTCGTTCTCATAGTCAATACTATCATCAATCTCATTTAAAATCTCTAATAATTCTTCCATTTTTTCTTCCTCTTTTTCTATCATTTTGAATCTCATTATATTCTTCGTTATATCACAAATATCTTTTTATGACAACTGTTCTACCATGTTCAATTCGTATGTTTCCTGCTGTACTCTTGCCTGAATCCATCCCTCTTCCTCGCTGTAAAGTACAACTCCCGGAAGTTCATGACTCAAGAATAATGCCATTCCTTCCATCGCTGAATATGCACCGGTTCTCTCGAATACAAGGATACTGCCTTTTTCCAAACCTCTCAAGGTAATTTCATTGCATAGAACATCATTCAATGTACATAAGGATCCACAGACTTTCCATGTCTTATCCTCTGTATTCTTGTCCTCAGAGTCTTCCGCATCCTTCATTGAAACTTCTTTCGGAAGTACCTTCACATATGGCTCATACATTCCCTTAATCTGTCCATCGTAATTAATCTGATGACAGCCTCCATCAACAATGCAATAATGAATTCCATCACTTGTCTTTGTATCTTCCACTTTGGTCAAATAATAGCCACACATCGCAGCCAGCGCACGCCCCAGCTCTACTGTTACATGCCCCTTCCACTGCATAGCCTTCACAGCGTCCTGAAGTCCCTTTAATCCAGCTTTTTCAAAGGTCTCTGCCGTTTTATCGCGGAAATACGGAACTGCCGTTCCAGAGCCGTATTCCAGACATCTCACATCGATCTGCTCTTCTGCCGCTTTCTTTAAAAATTCATCCAGATATGCAAGTTCCTTCTGATGGCGCTTCAGATTCTTCTTTTGTGTTCCTGAGAAATAGTGAATTCCTTCTGCCTCGATTCCCGGAAGTTCCTTTGCCTTTTTCAGAATTTCTAATACCGTATCTTCATCCATTCCGAACTGATTTCCACTTGTAAGCCGCGGGTATAACCGAAGCACACCATCCTCCGGATGTTCCTCGATCCATTCTGCAAAATATTGGAAATGCAGTGGGGATTCAACCGTATATGCACATCTATTTCCACAATATGCAAGTATCTCCCGGATATCATCCCGTTTTTTCATAACACCTGAAATAAATAATTTTTCCGATGGTACCTGCAGTCTCCGGCAGATCCGGAATTCTCCCATGGAGCAGACTTCGATGCGGTCTGCCCACTGAGCCATATATCCTGTCAGAAATGGATTCGCCTTCATTGCATAACAAAGGCTGATCTCCGGACCAAAGCCTGCACGAATACGCTCTGTCTGTTCTTTTAAGATATCCAGATCAAACACGTAAAGGGGCGTTCCATACTTTCTAAACGTCTCTTGAAGCAGTTCTTCTCTCATAACATTTATCCTTTCCCCTTATTCTTTTTCCTGTGATTAATTTTAAGACATCACATTCTATTTTTTTCCATAATTCTTAAAATAATTACGGTCTGTCTTGCCATTCTTATTCAACGGCATCTCATCTACCTGAATCAATTTTGTCGGAACCATATAGACCGGAAGTTTTTCCTTCATCTGTTTTCTGACATCTGCGGCTTCTTTCTCTCCAAGATAAAATCCCATAATACGATTTTTCTCCATATCAAAGACACAGCAGCTCTTCTCCACTCCATCAAGTGCTGTCATAGAACGCTCAATTTCCTCCAGCTCAATCCTGTGTCCCATATGCTTGATCTGGAAATCTTTTCTTCCGGCAAATATAATATTCCCTTCTTCATCATAACTTCCAAGATCTCCGGTTCGATACATTCTCTGTTCTGTCCCATCTACCGGATACAGCACAAACTTCTCCGCTGTCTGCTCAGGTTCTTTATAATAGCCATTCGCCAGAGATTCTCCTGCCGAGCAGATTTCCCCCTGTACACCAGGTTCTGTCACCTGTTTACCTTCCTCGTCTACAAGGATTACTCTTCTTCCCGGGAATGCCTTACCGGCCGGTATTTTCTCACTGTCCTCATACTGTCGCTCAATCGGAAAATACGTACAGTTACAAGTAATCTCAGTTGGTCCATATAAATTTACAAATTTTGCATCCGGCAGTTTTTCCTGCCAGATACGCAGCTGTTTTGCCGGCATTGCTTCTCCGCTGAACATAACTCTTTTCACTGATTCCGGTACTCTGTAATTCAGTCCTTTCAGTGCAGAAACAAGTGTCAATGCAGAAACAGCCCAAGTCAGATTGGTCACTTTCTTATCGCAAAGATAATCCAGAAGTCTCGGCGGTGTCGAGAAGTATTCTTTCGGTATCAAAACAAGCTGTGCCCCTGTCATGATGCTGGAATAAATATCTTTTACAGACACGTCAAAATCAAATGGTGCCTGATTTCCAATCACATCTTCTGATGTAATCTCAAAGATTTCTGTAAAATGACGGACAAACCGGCTGACAGCACCATGACTTACTACAATCGCCTTCGGAGTTCCTGTAGACCCAGAAGTGAAAATTCCATACAAAGCATCTGTCTCTTTCCATTGTCCCTGAATCTGTTCCAGTCTACTGCGCTGTTCTTCTGACAAATCCGTTCCTGTTGTCGGTAGAAGTATCTCCGGTCCGATCACGTTCTCTTCGAGTCCTACTCCGACTGCTGCCAGCTGCTCTTTTCCCTTCTCATCAGAAATGATCACTTCCGGCTCCAGCTTCTCCATAATCTTTCGCAGACGTTCCGCCGGGTTCATCGGATTCACCGGAACATAAAAACATCCTGCATAAACGATTCCAAGCATCACTGCCAGTGTTTCTGAACTTTTCTCTAAAAGAACTGGAATCGGATTTCCCGGTTGAACCTTTTTACTTAATTCTGCACCTATCACCTGAGCTTTCTTCACAAGTCCTTTCCAAGTCAGCTCCTGATTTACATCCGAAACAGCAACCCTGTCTTCATACTTTTCCGCTGTCTGCTCCAGGCTCCACAAAATATTCAACTCTTCTTTTGCTATCATTTTCCTACACCCGTTTCTTTTGCTACTTCTATTTTTCCTTTTATGCTTGCAAGGTTCTGCTTATACTGTTCGGCCAGCTGATTCCATGCTTCATACGTCGGATCGTTTCTATGATCTTCCAGTTCATAATTCTCTTCTAAATAATTTCCAAGATACGAAGTCACCTTCTCTGCCCCATAAACATTCAGATGATCGCCCTTATCCTGTGTATCTTCTGTCCAGTTCAGCCCTAATTCTTCCACCTTCTTATTCAGATCCAGATATGTGATTCCTTTTCCATCCGCATATTTCTGTATCTCTGCATGCCGTTTATGATTCCAGTTCTTTGGTGATGGCATACTTACAAGCAATAACTGCGCATTATTCTTTTCACACAGTTCTTCAATTTTCTCCAGATAAACCTTTACATACTCAGGCATTGTTTCACATTTTTTCTTTTTCTTCATATAATCCGGTTTTCCTTCATATGGATCAACCTCATCCCTGATCACAAACCCCTTGTAATTCGTATGCATTTCCGGCTCATCTACTACTGTCTTCCACAGATTATGATAACGGAAAACCGGCAGATAATACTGTCCTGCCTGCGTTAATATCTCCTGTGTACTTTTTACTGCTCCAATATCACGGAACAATGTATTTGTCTCAAGTATCACAATCTTTGGAGACTGTTTCTTAAATGCATGTTTCAGCATGTAATAAGTCTCTGGAATTCTCTGTGCTCCCTGTCCACAATCATAAGTTGTAATCCCTTTATCGTCCCACAATCGCATTGTTGATACGGAATTATAGCTTTCGCTGTCACCGGCCACCAGCAGATCCAGTGTATCTTCCGGCTCAACTGTAAGAGCCGCAAACGGACGGTTTCTTCCGGTCACTTCTCCATTCAGCTGATGCACCACATAATATTCCATCCCGACAGAACTTGCCAACAGAAATACTGCCAGTATTACAATAAAGAGAACTCCTCTTTTTATCTTACTCATTCTTATCACCTCAGAAACCGGCGTAAATCAGATCTTGAATCTGATATCCATCCCCATACGCTGCGAAGATTAAAATACCTATAATCAAAGCATAATACAATCCCCAACGCACCGGTACAGCCAGTTCTCCCATTTTCTTCTGCACAGAGATTCCGTGCTCTTTCATAGAACCCACAATTCCGACGATCAGGCATCCCACTATCACTGCCAAATAATCTGCCCGCTCAAGCCCGAGTGTATACAGTGTCCCATCTGTTAATTGTCCTGCATCAAAATGCTTTATCATATTGCAGAACATATACCATCCGGCCTTCAATCCATTTGCACGGAAAAATAACTCTCCAACTACAATAATCACCCATGTCTTTGCAATCTGGATTGTTCTCCAGATTTTCGTCTCCGGATCAATATGACACACTTCTAAAATATGGTCTCGAACCGGTTCTACAGCAATCCCAAGCATGATCAGAACAAAGTAATA